>Ga0307986_10000114_pt1 | contig 55408 bp, 46 predicted proteins | sample EllFjometageno82_FD_203170 | JGI IMG/M metagenome (GOLD analysis project Ga0307986, IMG submission 203170) | Marine microbial communities from Ellis Fjord, Antarctic Ocean - #82 | ecosystem: Environmental > Aquatic > Marine > Unclassified | place: Southern Ocean | collected 2014-10-09 | reverse complement strand
GAAACGATTGATCGATGGTTTCTGATTTTATCCTCAGAATATATCCTCCTTGTTTATAGTCTCCTGTTTGAAGAGTGTAGTAACGAATACCAAAGGGTAGGGTAATTGTTTTTTGATCGATAAGCTGCCCACTTGGGGTATTCACCTCTAAACCTAGAATACGATCTTCTCCACCCATGGTTAATATAAGTTCTTGCTTAAAGGGATTGGGAGCATAGGTAACCTTATAAGAGTTTAAATAACTGTTTTCAAAGAGTCCTTGACACTCTATTCCTGTGGAGATGGAAACATGATTTGTCCCTTTAGCTAGGGAGATGGACGACTCATCTATGTTTTTACCTTATTTAGAAATCAAAAAATGTTTGGAAACTTTTAGCTTTTAAATATAATATCATAGTCCACATCTTTACCTATATACAATTGGTCTAGTTTCTTTTTTCTGAAATTCTGAATTCATTAAGATCCATAAATTAGGATCTAAAATTATACCTAAGGGCTCTTTATCAGATTTTATTCTATAAGTATTTAACTTTCCATTCAATTGAACTTTTTCCATTTTAATATTATCGTTTTCAAATATGATTTCAATCTCAAGCGGTAATTCAATTATTTGATTTCCATTCTGCACTTGATTTAATTCAATTATGATTTCGCTATTAATTTTGTCATATTGCCAAAAGCCATTTAATTTGAGATTCCCCGGACTGTATAACCATTGTTTAAAAAAATAGGTAAGACTTAGACCCGAAACCTCTTCCATTACAATTTTAAAGTCTTCTGTTGATGCATTTAAATCTTTAAATTTTAAATAATAAGCTCTAATTCCTTTCCAAAATATTTCTGTCCCCAAAACCCCTCTTAACATATGTAAAACCCAACTTCCTTTTTGATACGTTTGTGAACTCGTAACTTCACTCATATATTTCAGATTGTTATGAATGATAGTGTATTCAGGGTTTTTTTTATAAAATAAATCTACTCTTTTTTGACTTGATTTAAGCCCTTCAACAAAAGCCTCTCGACCATATTGATGTTCAATAAACAAAAGAGTAAAATAAGTTGCAAAACCCTCGCTCAGCCAAACATCATCCCAGTCATATTCAGTTACTGCATTACCAAACCACTGATGGGCTATTTCATGTATCACAACGTTTCTCCATCGAATATTGCGATCTCCTTTCACCGAGTTTGCACTGTAAAGAATTGCTGAGGCCGCTTCCATACCACCACTAACACTATTAGACTGAATATTGGCTAATTTTTCATAAGAATAAGGACCGATGTAGCTACTATAAAATTCTAGCACTTTTTTTGTAGGCTCTTTAAAATCATAAAAACCAGCATCTCGATCTTGTTTAAACACCCATGTCTGAAGGGACTTTCCTCTGAATTCATCGTGATATTGAACAGCAAAATCTGCAACACCCAATACATATAGCCATGATGCAATGGGAATCGATTGTTTCCAATGCGTAAGTTTTAAATTTCCATGTAAGTTAGTTTCTTCTATTTTCAGACCATTTGAGACTACTTGATAGTGATCAGGTGCAGTAACAATAAATTCACACATTGCCTTGTCATAGGGATGATCAATTGTTGCCAACCAGTGACGTGCTTTATTGGGCCAATTGTCACTAAAAAATGTTCTATCACCATATTTATTATTTCCAATTTGAAGGCCATTGGCTGGGACTCCTTTGTACTGGATACTAAACTTTATTCTTTCGTCTTTTTCTGAAGGTTTATCAAAATAGACCCACAGTTCATTTTCTTGATGCGTAAATTTTAATTCTACATTATTTGATTCTACACGTTCTACAAGCATTCCTTTATTTTCAGATTCCTCAGAATAATTAGTTAAATCCAGTCTTATTTTTTCAAGGTTTGAAGCCTTAAAACGAAAATCAATAGTTGTATTACAAAATATTTCATCTTTTTCATCCGAAAGTGTTAGTTCAAAAACATAATTAATAACATCAATCTTTGGGTTTTTTGGATATGGATCTCTGAAGGCAAAGGCTTGATGATGAAATGAAAAAATTATTATTAAAATAAAAAAATTGAAAATCTTTTTTTTGAATGTGTTCATGATTGATATAAATATATAGTAAAACGATTTTTCTATTCAAGAATTAGAAAATATTACTAATGTATTAATTTTATGCGTGACCTATTTTATTATTAAATTGAAGAATATTTTAGATATAAAAATACTTCCTATGGTTATAAAAATTAAGACTTTTCTAATTGTTCTATTTTGTTTTCTGTTTAAAACTGATTTAATAGGTCAAGAAAAACACTATTTCCAATCTGATTTCTTACCAAAAGAGTTTGAGCTGCGAAGAAATAAAATATTTGATGCAATTGGGACTAATTCAATTGCTTTGATTCAAAGTGCTCCTACTGTAGCGGGGTTTAAAGTTTTTAGGCAAACCAACACTTTTTATTATTTAAGCGGTTTAGAGGAGGGGCATGCTTATTTACTTATGAATGGTAAAAATAAAACATCAACAATTTATTTACCCCATAGAGAAAAAGGGAGAGAAAAAAGTCAAGGAAAAATATTCTCAGCTGAGGATGCGGATTTAATAAAAAAACTTACGGGAGTAGATCGGGTTCGTGCTATAGAATATCTTGGGAATGATCTTGTTAGAACAGGTCTCATTAAAGGAGAAACGCCTCTGTTATTTACACCTCTCAGTCCAGCTGAAATGGGGAACGACAGTAGAGATGAGATCCTTAATGGTCACGCTCGAGCCGCTGCAGACCCATGGGACTCAAATAGTACCCGAGAAGCAAGATTTAAAATTTCTCTTAATAAACGCTTTCCTGAATTTGAAGTCCGCGACCTCTCTCCGTTATTAGATTCAATGCGTCTGATAAAAAGTCCCCAAGAAATTAGGATTATTAGTAAAGCTACTAAAATAGCCGGCTTAGGGATTATGGAAGCAATGCGTTCTACCGCTCCTGGTATATATGAATATCAATTAGATGCTGCAGCAAAGTATATTTTTTATCAGTATGGTGCACAAGGAGACGGTTATCCTTCAATTATAGGAGGTGGTGAAAATGCTTATATGGGGCATTATTTCAGAAAAACAGATGAATTAAAAAATGGAGATTTAGTGCTAATGGACTATGCGCCAGATTATCATTATTATACAAGTGATGTTACCAGAATTTGGCCCGTAAATGGGAAATTTAATAAAAAACAAATAGCATTATACAACTATATAGTTGAATATAGAAATGCCTTGTTTAGACATCTTAAGCCTGGTGTTACTTCAAACCAAGTACTAGATAATGCGTCGACTGATATGAAAAAGTATTTAGTTGGGAAAACATTTGAAAAAGAAAAACATAGAAAGGCAGTATACGAGGGATTGGAGTTTAGGGGTCATTTTCAACATCCCGTCGGGATGGCAGTTCATGATGTCGGTCAGCTACGCAATGTTCCTCTAAAGGAAGGAATGGTTTTTACTATAGATCCTATGATCTGGATTCCTGACGAAAAACTATATATTAGAATTGAGGATATTGTTGTCATAACGAATTCAGGAGCAATTAACTTAAGCTCTTTTGTGCCAACAACAATTCCGGAAATTGAAAAAATTATAAAGGAAAAAGGATTAACAGAATTTAGACCCGCACAAGAGTTTTAGTATGTCTTTTTTATCATTTTATGGGTAGCACTAAACTAAATGCATTATTGTTTTTCATCTCATTAATGTTTATTTCCTGTAAAACAGGAAATACTGGAAGTGGGCCAATAAATCCTGGAAAAGATCCAAACTTCAAGATTATCCCAAATGATGACATTGGATTATCCAGTTTCAACAGAAAGGTTGTAGTTTTTGGTATTGACCTTTATGCCGTTTCAGAAGTAGAAGACCTTAAACTATTGCATTCTGCTAATGTAATGGCTCAATATCTTGATAATGATGAAGATGGTTTAATAGACAATCAATTAGTATTAACTAAAATGATAGAGAATAAAGCCTTTTTAGTTATGTGGAAGAAAGAAAAAGATTTAAACATAAGGCCTCCTTCGGGGAGAATTGGACAAGATTTAGGAAATGATGAAACCAACCCTTCTTTTGTTTCTGATGGTAAAATTGGAAGATTCGATGCAACATTAGAGGAAGTGCTTCATTTAATAAACAATGCCGGACATTCATATGCCTATCCAGGAGCTTTTGGTCAAAATCAAAAATCCGCACTGTCAAAAGCAATGGATGTAGCTCGAGGAGGGAGATTTTTTAGGATTCCTTCTGTTTATCCTTCAGCTGCTTGGTTCAGCTATTACGATTCAACTTGTGATTATCAAACTTGTCAAACCATTGAATATTTATACTGGTCTTTAACCTCTATGTTAGGTGCTCAAGAAAATCGGTTAAATGAAATTGGTGAAGAATGGAAATTAAATACTGCAGATTTGTTAGAAAAAATAGATACTGAAATGTTTAAATTATTAACTAATCCAACATATAATTTCCCAACTAAGCTCCCGGACGGATCTTACAAACATTCAAATCAATTAAAATGATTGAACTACATGTTTTTTTGGTAAAAGAAGCCAGAGGTAAATGATTCAGAAAGCAATAAATCAAAAATCACGTTATTTTGATGAAACTAATCTATTTGTCTCAAAACCTGAAAATTCATACAATAAAATTGATATTCGTACTCGATGGTATGAAATGAGCAAGTGCGGTTTAAAAAGTCAAGAAAACTTCCAAGGATTTATGTCTATCGACCTCGAACTCCATAATGAAGTTGGCAAAGTTATTATTCCTCTGTTAGTTGAAAACAATCCCTACACTGCTATAGCCTCTTCTTTATAACAGGCATATCATCTTCAGGTATTTTTATTTGGGTTATTCGTAATTATTATCTTTTAGGTTTTTAATCTTTGACCAAGGGACATCACATAAGCCTGCTCGACACATCTATGATTAATTATTGATGAGGTCATTCAAAACCAACTGCAACTTGAATGTCTTTAATTGAAAGTCAATTTTAAATTTAAACAAAAGTGATTTATAAAACTTAGCTGGTTCCCAACAAAATATAAATCAAAACTGTAATTATGCATAAAGCAAAGGACATAGCTTTTGCGTGTTTCCAAGGTTTCATTTCAATAATATTTAAATCTTTGATTTTGAATTCTTTCTCCATAGGGAAGAAGTGAGAAAAGCCAAACATAACAACAAGATTCAACAAAAATTCTATTCCCCAAATATGAACAAAATGAATATCTACTTTTAAAATAAATGTACATAAAATATAAAATGTAAGCCCTACAACTAATGCTGCTTTAGCACCTGTAGCCGATATTTTCTTTAAAAAGAACCCTGCTAACATAATAGAGGCAATTGGAATGAAAAAGATACCATTTAACTGCTGTAACAGTTGATATAATCCATCAGGTGCATTAGCAACCATAGGTGCAACCATTATCGCAAAAACTGCTAAAATAGTAGACGTGATTTTTCCAACTTTCACCAACTTAGAATCACTACTATTTTTTCCAAAATGTCTTTTATATATATCAATACTAAATATGGTTGCGGCACTATTTAAAACACTATTAAATGTACTCAATACCGCTCCCATAACTATTGCTGCAAAAATTCCTACCAGACCAACGGGTAATAATTTCTTAATCAATTCTGGATAAATCATATCTTGATTATCAAAGAATGACTCTCCATAATAATAAAATGCAATTACACCTGGAAGAATAATTATAATTGGCACTAAAATTTTAAGCACTCCTGTATAGAGTAATCCTTTTTGTGCTTCAACTAAATTTTTAGCTCCCAAAGCCCTCTGAATAATGGTTTGGTTCATACTCCAAAAATATAATTGATTAATTATTAAACCCGTAAAGAGTACTTCAAAAGGTAAAACGGAATCTTTAGCACCAATTACATTAAATTTTTCTGGTGCATGTTCATAAACTTTCATTAATCCAGATAAAGGGTTTCCGTCACCTATACTTACCAATGCAATTAAAGGAATTGCAAGTCCACCTATTAACAAACCATAACCATTAATAGTGTCTGATACAGCTACTGCTTTTAAACCTCCAAAAATGGCATAAATTGAGCCTAAAAGGCCAACTGCAACAATAGTCATCCAAAGTCCTTTTTCTTTTGAAACCTCAAAAACTTCAGAGATGTTAAAAATACTTTCTAAATTAATAGCTCCGGTATATAATACAATAGGTAATAGTGTAACCACAAAAGAAACCATTAAAAATAGAGCAACTAATGTTCTTGTAGTGCTATCAAATCGTTGTTCTAGAAATTGGGGTATGGTAGTTAGCCCCATTTTTAAATATTTTGGAACAAAGTAAATCGCTGCCGCTACTAATGCCAAAGCAGAAGTAACTTCCCATGCAATGATAATAAAGCCATTCTTGTAGGAAGATCCATTCATGCCAATTAAGTGCTCTGTTGAAATATTTGTGAGCAACATTGAACCAGCTATAACAACACCTGTCAAACTTCTTCCTCCAAGAAAATAACCATCTTGTGAGTTTAGGTCTTCTTTACGGAGCTTGTACCAAGAATATATGGCAACAAAGGCAGTGAATGCAACAAAAGTAATTACAGTGTACATAGTTCTTGCTTTATTTAGCTATAAATTTCAGTCAGTTTGACTGGTCTATTTTCTTTAAGGGATTTCTTAGCTGCTAAGCCAATAGCTAAAGACATTATGCCGTCATGCCCGTTAGTTGGTGGCACTTCATTATTTTTAAGACATTCAATAAAAGCCCGCATTTCGTTAAAATAGGAGTCAGCATATCTGTCCGTAAAAAAATCTAAGGGTAATGCTGTATGGACACCATTAGCATCATAATGAAAATTGTTGTCATGCAATTTATTCTCTGAACCACACATTCCACTATCTCCAAAAACTTCAAGTCTTTGATCATAACCATAGGCAGCTTTTCTACAATTGTCTATTACAGCGATAGTTCCATTTTTAAAAGTGAGTGTTGTAACCGCTGTATCTATATCCCCAGCTTTTTCAATCTCTGGGTCTACAAAAACAGCTCCGGTTGCATAGACTTCTTCCACTTCATGATTGACCATAAAACGTGCCATGTCAAAATCGTGAATTGCCATATCTAAGAATAGACCGCCTGAGGCTTTTATGTAGCTAACAGGTGGTGGTCCTGGGTCTCTACTTGTTATTTTAACAACTTGTGGCTTTCCGATTTTTCCTTCGGATACTATTCGTTGTACTTTTTTAAAATTGGGGTCAAAACGTCTATTGAAAGCAATCATTAATTTTACGCCCGCTGCTTCAACAATCTCTAAAACCTCTTTTACAGTCTCTAAAGACAAATCCATTGGTTTTTCACAGAAGATTTGCTTACCAGCTTTAGCCGCTAATATAATATGATTAGCGTGAAAATTTGTTGGCGAACAAATCACTAAAGCTTCGACCTCTTTGTCGTTAACCATGTCTTCATAATGGTTATACACTTTTGATACTCCAAATTTTTCAGCTAGTGTATTAATATTTGGATTTATGTCTGATATAGCTACAACTTCTGCATCTTGAAACTTGGTAACCAAGTTTTCTAAATGAATGCTTCCCATTCTACCAACACCAGCAATACCGAATTTAATTTTATTCATTTTTTTATGATATTAGAATTTTCTAGACCAGCTTTTTGGCCAACGTTCGATAACTACTTTTGTTTGTGTAAAAAATTCAATGGCGTGCCGTCCTTGACCATGTAAATCTCCGAAGAAGGATTCTTTCCAGCCAGAGAAAGGGAACATCGCTACCGGTGCAGCTACACCAATGTTTATACCTATGTTACCTGCCATTGCTTCATTTCTAAACTTGCGAGCTGATAAACCATCTTGAGTGAAAATACATGCCATATTTCCATATCTTCCCTTGTTAATAAAATCTATTGCAGTGTCTAATTCATTAAAATCAATTAAACTCATTACAGGTCCAAAAATTTCAGTTCCAATAATTTCACCTCCCACAGGTACATCGCCTAAAATGGTTGGTCCAATAAAATTTCCTTTTTCAAGTCCATCTAATTTCGGATTTCTTCCATCTAATAATAATTTGGCACCTTCATCTACACCTTTACCTATTAAGTGCTCTATTCTTGTTTTACTCTCGGGAGTAATCACAGGTCCCATTTTAATTGACTCATTCATTCCATAACCTATAGAATGAACTTTAGCTGCTTCTACCAACGATTCTTTAAACCGTCCATTATCACCAACAGCAATAATTACAGAAGCCGCCAAACATCGTTGACCAGCACAGCCATATACCGAATCGATAATGATTTTAGTTGTCATTTCGATATCTGCATCTGGCATAATAACCACAGGGTTTTTAGCACCTCCTTGTGCTTGTACTCTTTTTCCGTATTTAGTACCTTCAGAATAAATATGTCTGGCTACATCTGTAGAACCTACAAAACTAATTGTTTTCACTTTCGGATGTTGCAACATTGCATCTACAGCATCTTTTCCCCCATGAACTAAACTTAATAGTCCTTTTGGTAGATCCATTTCTTTATCAATCAAATCAAATACATATTGCATTGTCATCGGCACCTTTTCTGATGGCTTTATTACAAATGCATTACCTGTAGCAATTGCGTATGGTAAAAACCAAAACGGAATCATACCCGGAAAGTTAAATGGTGTAATACACGCAGAAACACCTAATGGCTGACGTATCATAAATTCATCAATTCCACGTGCTATGTTTTCTGAGAACTCAGATTGCATTAATACATGCGAACCACAGGCTACTTCTACATTTTCTATTGCACGTTGTAATTCACCTAAAGACTCACCGTATGTTTTACCACATTCTTCGGTAATCAATTTTGCGATTTCTTCTTTATGATTTTCCAATAATGTTTTCAACTTAAATAAGGGCTGTATACGTTGCATTGTAGGCACGTCTTTCCATTCTATATAAGCCTGATGTGCTAACTCAATAGCCGCATTCATATCTTGTGCAGTTTCTTCACCAAAAGGAACTTTACTAATTACTTCTTGATTTGCAGGGTTGTGCACATCTACTGATTGGCTCGATTTGCTGGATGTCCATTTACCGTTTATATAGTTTTGTAATACTTCCATCTTTTAATATTTATTAGGTTTAATGTATTGTTTTTGACGTTTTATATCTTCTATATATTGTAATCTTACTTTTTGAACATCTTCGGATATTGAGACTTCAGGAACAGGCACTTCCCACCAAGAGTATGCATAACCAGCTAATTTTCTGTCACGAATAGTCTCTACATAGATGACTGTTGTTCTATCATTTTTTTTAGCTTTCGCTAAAGCCTCGTTGTACTCTTTAATCCCTTTAGGTTTATAAACGATAGCTCCAAGGCTTTCTGCATTTTTCGCTAAATCTACTGGTAAGAAATCACCATCTAATTGACCTGTTTCTTTATTTCTGTATTTAAAATGTGTTCCGAAACCCTGGCCACCAATACCATTTGAAAGTCCTCCAATACTCGCATAACCATTGTTATTGATTAGAATCATTGTAATTTTATATCCTTCTTGTATTGTTGTAACAAGATCTGAGGGCAACATTAGATACGTGGCATCACCACACATAACATAAACCTCTCTATCTGGATCAGCCATTTTTACACCTAATCCTCCTGGGATTTCATAACCCATACAGGAGTTACCATACTCCAAGTGAAACCCTTTTGGGTTTTTTGTTCGCCATAATTTGTGTAAATCACCTGGCAAACTACCCGCAGCACATAGCACTACATCTTTATCATCAATAAAATTATTTAACGCTCCTATATATTCGGATTGTACAGGATTATCCTCGTCTACAGGTTTATAGGCGGTTGTTACAATTTTATCCCATTCTATAGTATATGCTCTTACCCTTTCGGTATATGCTGTATCTGTTTTATAATAGCTTAACGCTTGTTGTAAAACTTCTAATGTTACTTTAGCATCGCCTTGTAATGGGATGGCGCTTTGTTTAAAGGCATCCATTTCTGCAATATTAATATTGATAAAAGTTACATCAGAATTTTGCCATGCAGATTTTGATGCAGACATAAAATCTCCGTAACGCGTTCCAATACCAATAACTAAATCAGCCTCAGCAGCAATTTCATTAGCTCCCTTTGTTCCTGTACCACCTAAAGCACCCAAATTCAATGGATGTTGGTAATGCAATGTTCCTTTACCTGCATAGGTTTCAGCTACTGGTATGCCAGTACTTTCAGCAAATTCTTTTAAAACAGTTTCTGCTTCTGAATACAAAACACCACCACCAGCAATAAGCATCGGTTTCTTGGCATTCTGTATCGCTTCAACCGCTTTACTTATTAAATATTTATCTGGCGTAGGACGAGCAATATACCATACTCTTTTTTCAAAAAGTTCTTCTGGAAAATCATAAGCTTCCGTTTGCACATCATGCGGTAATGCTAATGTTACAGCACCAGTTTCAGCAGGTGAAGTAAGTACGCGCATTGCTTCTAACAACGCAGAAGTTAACTGTTCTGGTCTATTAATTCTATCCCAGTATTTTGAAATCGGTTTAAAACAATCGTTTGCAGAAATATCTTGAGAAAAACCACTCTCTACCTGTTGTAACAAAGGTGAGGCTGTACGTTTTGAGAAAAAATCACCCGGTAATAATAGCACAGGCAACCTATTAATAGTCGCTCCAGTTGCAGCCGTTAACATATTTGTAGCCCCTGGGCCAATTGAAGTTGTACATACAAAAGTTTGCATGCGATTCTTCATTTTGGCATAAGCAGCAGCGGTGTGAACCATAGCTTGCTCATTTCTACATTGGTAATATTTAAAATCTGGATTATGTTTTAATGCTTCGCCTAAACCAGCGACATTACCGTGACCAAAAATTCCAAAACAACCCGCAAAAAATGGCGTTTCGACACCATCTCTTTTCACATATTGATTTTTTAAAAATTCAATAGTCGCTTGTGCTACCGTACGTCTTTTTATACTCATAATTAGAATCCTCCGTTATTGGTTATAAACTGAATAATTTCGTCATAATAAGGCGCATAATTACAGCATCCTTTTTTGGTTACTAACCAAGCTCCACATGCATTTGCCAAACGTAATGATTTGTATGTATCCCACCCTTTTATATATCCATAAATGAATCCGCCTGCAAAAGCATCTCCTGCTCCTAAAACATTGATTACATCTACTGGAAAACCTGGTATAGTTTCTACACGTCCATCTTGATGATAAGCTATAACTCCTTGAGGTCCTGTTTTAACTAACAACAGCTCAACACCTTGTTTTAATACCAGTTTAATAGCTACATCTAAATTTCCTTTTATTGTAGGGGCAGATATTGAGCTGTTTTTAATTTTTACCTGATCGACATTATCTAAATACATGGCCAAGAGTTCCTCTTCTGTACCTATTACAACATCAGTATATTTTAAATATTGACGCATTGTTGTTCCAAAAGCACGTACATCATGCCAAAGATTGGCTCTAAAATCGACATCTAAAAAAATAGGAAGTCCTAACTGTTTTGCTTTCTCAGAAGCATAAAACGCAGCACTTCTTGTGGGCTCTACAGCTAATGCAGTACCAGTCATTAAGAATGATTTATAGTTTAAAAAATTAACCTGATTAATATGGTCTATAGTTATTTTATTATCTGGTGCGTTATCTCTATAAAATACTAAAGGAAACGTTTCTGGAGGTTGAATACCACACACTACTGCTGTACTTGTAGTACCATTAATAGTTTGTAAATGTGTTGTATCTACGCCTTCTTTTTGAAGTGTATTTTCTATAAAACCTCCAATCAAATCTGGCCCTACGGCAGAAAATAGCGCCGTTTTTAATCCTAATCGTTGTGCGCCAACAGCAATATTTACAGGCGAACCTCCTATCGCTGTTGTTAATTCTTTTATGTCATTGAACTCTGCACCTATGTTTTTTGAGTAAAGATCTATAGATGCTCTTCCAAATGTTAGTAAATCGAAGCTCATTATTGTTTTACTTTTTCATTCGTATTCATTTTAGCATTTACCAATGGCAAACGTTTATCCTGTCCACTCCATGAATCATAAATCCACTCATGGTCTGTATCTATCGTATTTGCCAATGATTGATCTGTACCTGCTAAAAAATTAAGATAATAACAATGAAAGCCATGGGCAGCAACTACTGGGTGATATCCTTTAGGAATTAATACTACATCATTATGGTTGGCTCGAACAATTTCATCTAATGAATCGTTATCGTTTTTAGTATAAACTTGTTGTATAGCATAAGCCTCTGGCTTTTGAAACTTATAAAAATAGGTTTCATCTTGTTGGGGTTCTAATAAATTTCCTTGTGTATCTTCTATGCGCTCATCATGTTTATGAGCGGGAAAAGAACTCCAATTGCCTGATGGTGTATATACTTCTCTTGAAACAATTCGACTACATCCAAATCCTGGAGGCACTAAATCATTGAACTGACGTGTTGCATTATCACCTCCAAAAATTACTACAGGTGTTTCATCTGGTGTTAAAAATTTAGGTTCAAAATCATTGTCTGCTTGACACCAACCATATCCAATATCTAATACATCACTTTGGGCTGTAAGCGTAAATTCTGTATGTCTAGGCAAGTACAAAGTATGAGCAACACCACTAAAGACATCCTTTCTGCCATTTAATGTTTCCCAAGAACCTTTATTGCTGTTAACTTTAAAGTTCCCTCCAAGCAATACAATAGCTATTTCATTACTTTCAGTTTTAAATGACCATTGCTCATCTATTTTCATAAGGCGTGCCTCGAAACTTAACCATTTCCAGTTTGCATTTTCTGGAGTTATACTTTGGTATACACCAAATTCTTTTTGAGGTTTTATTAAAAGTTTCATTTTAATTATGTTTTTTAGGTACTAAATTTTATACCGTAATTAGTTTTTAATATTTTAGAATTTTAATTCTTGAGTTAAAAAATCATATCCTTTTTTTGCATATTCAAACGGGTTTGCAATTGAAGGGTCTTGTTCTGCTTCTACAACAACCCAGCCTTTATAGTTGCTTTTATGTATGTTATCTGCTATGGGTTTTAAATCTAAATCGCCATCACCTGGCACAGTATAGACACCAAGCTTCACTGCTTTTAAAAAGCTTAAATCATCTATATACGCACGTTCTTTCACACTATCTCTCACATCTTTTAAATGAATGTGTGTTGTTCGCGACATATATTTTTTTAAAGCAGTATGAGGATCTTCATTAGCAAAATAGAAATGTCCACAATCATAATTTAGTGATACATAACGTTCGTCAGTTTCGTTCAATAAACGATCTACCTCATCCATACTTTCTACCATGGTTCCCATGTGATGATGATAAGAAAGTTTCATCCCAAAGTTATCATTGGCTATTTTTCCTAATTCATTCAGTCCTTTTGTTAAGGCATACCATTCTTTTTTTGTTGCAACTTTACGATTAGTTAAGGGCATGTAGTAATCCCCATGGATGGTATTACCACATTCAGCGCCTCCAATGACATTGGCTCCCATAAAACTTAAAAAATCTACTTGTTTTATGAAATTATTCTTTACTTCTTCAAATGGTTTTACGGTAAACTCATAACTAAACCATTGGTTACAAATGGTGAGCCCTCTGACATCTAGATACTCTTTTAATAATACTCTATCGTGAGTTGGATATTTATTACCAACTTCACAACCTTCGTAACCAGCCAAAGCCATTTCGCTAACGCATTGTTCAAAAGTGATATCACTTCCCAATTCTGGCATATCATCATTTGTCCAACCTATTGGTGCAATTCCTAATTTTATCATTTTTATACTCTTATTTATATAAATGAGCTTTCCCTTTATTTCCTAGCATGGTAAATTTTTGCTCCAAAAGATGCTCTAACTCCTGCATGTATTGTTTTCCAGGTTTTAAATGATCCCACTCCCCATTATGATCTCTAAAAAATTCTCTAAAAATACGAAGCCATAACAATCTTAAATCTGTAGCAATATTTAGTTTGCACACACCATATGCAATCGCTCTTTTTACTTCTTCTTCACTAATGCCTTTGGCGTTATTTTGCAAACCTCCTCCAGCATTATTTATCCGCCTAACCTCTTCTAAATCTATAGTTGAAGCGCCATGTAATACAATTGGAAATTTTGGTAGTTTAGTTTGTATTTCTTCTAATAAATCAAACCTTAATCCTTTGCCTCCAGAAAACTTATAAGCACCATGACTAGTACCAACAGCGACTGCTAGACTATCACAATTTGTATTTTTTACAAAGTATTCAACATCTGAAGGGTCTGTGTACAAAGCATTTTCTTCGTTAATATCTAAATCATCTTCAATACCACTTAACACACCTAGTTCTGCTTCTACAGATATATTTTTTGGATGCGCTAAGGCAATAATCTCTTTTGTACGCTCTATATTTTTTTCCAATGGGTCATGTGATGCATCAATCATAACCGATGTGTATTCACCAGAACTTATTGCATCATGTATATGAGATTCAAACCCATGATCTATATGGACTGCATATACCACATCAGGATATATTTCTGCTGCTGCTTTAATATAATTTAACAGCATTGTAGGATGTGCATATTCTCTTGCCGCAGGTGTTGTTTGAATAATAAAAGGTGCTTGAAACTTTTGAGAGCCAGAGAATAAACCATGTACTTGTTCTGGATTTGAAATATTTATAGCTGGAATACAAAATTTCCCATATGCTTTCTCAAATAAATATTTAGCTGATATTCTCACTTAGTTTTCAAATAATTCGTTTATGGGTTCACCAAATGTTTCTATTTACAAATCAAAATGCTGGAAATTATTTCAAGTTAATGAAAATATAATTTTCTTTAAATAATAGAATGGATTAAATATGAATAATTAAGAGATACTGACTTATTGAGTTAAATGCCTATTTCAGCAAAAACAGAGAAAAGGCAACTCTACAGGCAACTGAAATAAAAAAGTCCTGAAAACAGTAGGCTTTCAGGACTCTATCGCGGAGAGACAGGGATTCGAACCCTGGCGACAGTTACCCGTCGACAGATTAGCAATCTGCTCCATTACCACTCTGGCACCTCTCCTAATAATGGAAAGCAAAAGTAAGTGTTCCCTAATAACAAAACAATCTTTTTTATTATAATTATTCAGGGTATTCTATCCTAAGCTGATAAACATTAATTAATTTCTTAAATAAGACTTTCTTAACTTTTTCTATTTCAGATAAAGTAATATTAGAGGCATTAAATTGTTGCTCCTTCATTTTACCATCGATCACTTTCTCAATAAATTCTTGCAATTGATTAACATCTGGATTCTTTAAGCTTTTAGAAGCGGCTTCTACAGAATCTGCCATCATTAAAATTACCGTTTCTTTAGAAAAAGGCTTAGGACCATGATATTGAAAATCTTTTAAATTGGTTTTCTCTCCATCTAATTCTTCTTGTTTCTTATAAAAATAATATACAGTCGAAGTACCATGGTGAGTTCTTATAAAATCGATTACTCTATCTGGGATATTATTTTTTTGGGCTATAATAATTCCATTTAAGACATGATCGATAATTATTTCAGCACTTTGTTTAGGCGATAATTCATCATGAGGAGAAACCATTCCAATTTGATTTTCAGAATAGTATGCAGGGTTCTTTAATTTACCTATATCATGGTATAGCGCACCCACTCGAACCAAAAGTGTGTTAGCCCCAATTTCGTTAGCAGCAGCTTCAGCCAGATTGGCAACTTGAAGAGAATGATTAAAAGTACCTGGAGCCTTGTTTGAAAGTTCTTTTAGTAATCTAGAATTTGTGTCCGAAAGTTCTAAAAGCGACACATCTGATACCAGGCCAAACATTTTTTCAAAAATATAAATCAAGGGTTGAACAAAAAGCATTAATAAACCATTCAATAAAAACAAGGCTATGACGCCAAGATCAATCTTTAATAAAGTACCTTCTTGTATAGTGGTAAACGCAACATACCCTATTAAGTAAACTAATACGATTTGACCAACAGAAATAAATAAATTAGCACGCTTGTAAAGTCTTGTTACTGTTTGAATAGTAATGATTCCAGCAAGAATTTGAAGAAACACAAATTCAAAGCTATTAGGAACTAAAAATCCTATTAATAATACAGTAAGTACGTGGGTAATAAGTCCTAAACGTGCATCAAAAAAAGCTTTAATAATTAAAGGTAGAATACACAGCGGCATTGCAAAAACATAAGCTGTATCATATTTGATGATTAAAGTAGTTGCCACAATAACAAAAACTATGTTAAAAAAAATAAACGTCAACTTTCTATTGTTCACAAAAATGGAGGGACGGTACTTGTCTAAAAATAGAAGAAGTAAGGAGAAAGTTAATAAAATTAAAATAGAATAGCCTCCCAATACCCATATTGAATTTTGATCGTCATCTTTTTGTAATGAAAATTCTTTCCGTAAGGAACTTAAAACTTCAAAATTCTCTTCATCTATAGCTTGTCCTTCAGCAATAATTAATTCACCCATTAAAATTATACCTCTAGATAAGGATAGGCCATTTAATGCTTCTTTTTCTGCATTTTGTCTAAACGTTTTGTCAGGTAAGACATTAGGAGTTATTAGCTCAAAAAAGAGGTTGTTAAATACTTCTGAATAAATTAAAAACTCTGAGTCAGAAAGCCACAAAGCTAATTTTTCAAAAAGAGCATCAGACTTAAATAATTGATCAATAGTAAGAGTAGTTTCTATATTATCTTGAATAAGAAGTATTGATGTATTTCCCTGGTGAATGTAATTTGGTGGTAAAACTCCATATTCATAAATTCTATTCAAAACAGCTTCACCAAAATAATAAAGACTGTCATAAGCAATAGTATTTTTAATGTCAGAGAAAAATCGGTTAAATTCATCTGAATATCTACTTAAAACAGCCCCCTTAACGCTAAGGTCACTTCTCAGATAAGGTTTTAATGATCTTAAAGCTTCTTCCCTATCTGCTTTTATCTCTGCCTCTGACTTTAATATAGAAAACTCAAAAGGGGCATAATAAGTTGGATATTGCCAAGCCCTACCTTTTTGAAACTCGTATTTGAACTGACCTCCTGAAGGAAAAAGATATAGAATCAGAATTGAACTAGATAATATAAGTAAGGACTTATATATTAAATGTTGTTGCGATATTATATATTTCCAAAAGGACTTCACTGTTACTATTTGTTTTTCAAAACTACACAATCTAAATGTGAAGTTGGCTATTTTGATAGTAGTTCAATGTTTTAAGGACTTAAAATCCTTATTTTTGTGATTCACTAAAATGTGTAACTAGTTTTTGTTAAAAATAATATTTTGGAATACGGCATTTGTCATTTAAGTATCGTTCCCATGCGAAAAGAAAATAACCACCGTAGTGAAATGGTCTCACAACTTCTCTATGGTGATTGTTTTAAGATTATTGGAAATAAAAAAGAGTGGCTTCAAATCACTACCCTTATAGATTCTTATACCGGATGGATTGACAATAAACAAAGTCATGCAATCGAAGAGTCCATTGCAAAAAAAGTGGGAGTAGATACCCCAAGTTATGCGACTCAGCTTATTGATTATTTGGAAACTCAAAATAATGAAATAATCGCTTTGGTATTAGGAAGTAATGTGAAAGCTAGTTCTCATTTAAAACATATCTACCAAGGATCTCAAACTAATGGTAAAAAAGAAAAAAGCAACTTACTTAAAATAGCTTCTTTGTACTTAAACACACCATATTTATGGGGTGGGAAAACTCCCATGGGGATTGATTGCTCTGGACTAACCCAAATGACCTATAGAATTAATGGCTACAATATCCCAAGAGATGCATCACAGCAGTCATTACTTGGCGAAACTCTTAGTTTTATTGATGAAAGTGAGCCGGGTGACCTTGCATTTTTTGATGATGATGAAGGAAATATAATACATGTAGGATTACTTCTTCAAAATCATCATATTTTACATGCTCATGGTAATGTTAGAATTGACCGTGTTGATCAAACAGGCATTTATAATATTGAGACTCAACAACACTCTCACAAATTAAGGATAATTAAAAAGGTAATATAAAAAAACCCTCATATAGAGGGCTTTTTAATAATGTGGTAAAATTAATCGTTATTCTAATAATTTTTTCATATTCATATATCCTTCAGTATTCCCCAAAGTTCCATAAATATTCATTAAAGTATTAATAGCACCATCATTTTTAGGGCTTATTGAAATGAGTTTTTCTAATATAGGAACGCATTCTTTATAAAGATCGTCAAGTTTTTTAGTCAAAACATTGTATCGCTTATTATCTGCGGAGCTACGACCTAATCCCTCCATCTCTTCTCTAATTGGACTTTCAGACTCTAAAATAAGAGAAACTAAATTTAAATAACTTGATTCAAAATTTTCATCAAGTTCAATTGCTTTTTCATAATAATCTCTGGCACTCTCTACATGACCAGCTTTTGCATTTACCACACCAATATTATAATAAAGAGTAGCATTATTTGGATCCTGTTCAATAGCCTGTTTCATTAAACCCTCAAAACGTTCGTTTTGATTTAAACCAAGGTAAAGATTTGCTTCTGACAAAATAAGATTTAAATCTTTTGGATCATCTTTTCTTGCCTCTTTAACAGCTGACATTGCTTTTTCATTATCTCCTAATTGAACATATATTAATGCAATATTTTTTATGATTTCAGGAAGCTTTGATTCAGTATTTTCTTCTCTATAATCTGAATAATCATTTGTTTTTTTATAAAGCTCAAATTCAGATTCAGTAAGCTCAACATCTTCACCTGTTGCAACAGATTTAGCTAAATATTGTTTTGTAATCCCGTCATAATTAATTTCTTTTAACTTTAAATAATATGATAAAGAGATTTCAAATTCAGTGGCATTCACAGAACTGGAAGCTGCATAATACAAATAGTCCTTGTTAACTTCAGGATTTATTTGATATGCTAAATATAATTTAACCGCTGCTTCACTAAAACGTTTTTCAGCATTATCTTCAATAGCACTATTAACAATATCTGAAGTTAATAATTGTATTTGATTGTCATAATTAGCATTAACACCATTAGCAGCTTTAAAGACAGTGAATTTTTCAAAAGCAGCAGAAAAATTTTTGTTTGCTTGATCAATTTGAGCTTCTAAATAAGTCTTTTTATTTAAAGTTTTAACGTCTGCAACTTCAAATAAAGAAGCACTAGACTCCATTAAATCTGTTGCGCCTTGAATATCTCCAGCATTAAATAATTTAGTTGCTTTTTTAATCTCTTTTTTCTGTCCAAAAGAAAAAGTGACAAATAAAATAAAAATTAAGGTTATGTGTTTTTTCATCGTATAGTTATAATTATTTAAAAATATTATTCAATAATAGTGCCATCATTAGTTTCAGCATCAGGAATATCTTTAATAGGGTCATCATCTTTCATTACTTTTGCAACAGCTGCAATAGTATCATTACCTTTTAAGTTAATTAAACGCACTCCTTGTGTTGCCCTACCCATTACCCTGAGGCTAGCTACTTCCATTCGTATAGCAATCCCTGATTTATTAATAATCATGAGGTCATCAGTATCTGTAACTGTTTTAACAGATACTAACTTTCCAGTCTTGTCGGTGATAGAAATTGTTTTTACGCCTTTCCCACCTCGGTTTGTAATTCTATAATCTTCGAGACTCGAGCGTTTCCCATAGCCATTTTCTGAAACCACCAAAATATTTGCCTCCATATCATTTACGGCAATCATTCCTATTACTTCATCTTTTGTGTCTGCTAAAGTAATTCCACGAACTCCTGATGCACCTCGACCCATTGGGCGTGTTTTACTTTCTTCAAAACGAATAGCTTTTCCTGATTTAACAGCCAACATAACCTGACTATTACCGTTGGTTAATTTAGCTTCTAAAAGTTCATCATCGTCTTTTATAGTAATAGCGTTTATTCCATTTGCTCGAGGACGTGAATATTGTTCTAAAGAAGTTTTCTTCACTTGCCCTTTCTTAGTGGCCATTATCACGTAATGATTATTTATGTATTCTTCGTCCTTTAAATCTTGAGTACAAATAAAAGCCTGGACTTTATCATCTTGCTCGATATTAATCAAATTCTGAATTGCACGACCCTTAGCTGTCTTAGAACCTTCAGGTATTTCATAAACCCGCATCCAAAAACATTTTCCTTTTTGGGTAAAAAACAACATATATTGGTGATTGGTTCCAACAAATAAATCTTGAAGGAAGTCTTCATCTCGAGTTGTTGATGCTTTTTGACCAACACCACCTCTATTTTGCGTTTTATATTCTGTTAAGGGAGTTCTTTTAATATATCCTGCATGAGAAATAGTTATTACTACATTATCATCCGGAATCATATCTTCCATACTAAATTCTCCTCCAGCATATTCAATTATTGAGCGACGCTCATCCCCATACTTTTCTTTTATCTCTAGTAGCTCATCTTTAATGATGGTCATTCTTCGATCTTTTTTATCTAAAATGTCCTTTAAATCTGAAATAGTAATTAATAAAGCATCGAATTCTGAACGAAGTTTATTTTGTTCAAGACCAGTAAGTTGTCTTAGACGCATTTCAACAATGGCTTTAGCCTGAATTTCAGTAAGCTCAAAACGTTTAATTAAATTTTCACGCGCTAAATCTGGACTATCAGATGCTCTAATAATAGAAATAACTTCATCAATATTGTCTGATGCAATAATTAACCCCTCTAAAATATGTGCACGCTCTTCTGCTTTTCGAAGTTCGAATTTAGTTCTTCTTACTACCACATCATGACGGTGTTCAACAAAATGAAGAATCATTTCTTTAAGATTCAACAACTGTGGACGTCCTTTTACCAATGCAATATTATTAACACTAAAAGAAGATTGTAGGGCAGTGTATTTGTATAGCTTGTTTAAAACAATATTAGGAATTGCATCTCGCTTCAGGATATAAACGACACGCATTCCATTTCTGTCTGACTCATCTCGAATAGAACTAATACCCTCAATTTTTTTATCATTGACCATCTCTGCGGTCTTACGAATCATTTCAGCTTTATTTACTTGGTAAGGAATTTCAGTAACAATAATGCATTCACGTCCCTTAACCTCTTCAATATTAGCTTTCGCTCTAATCACTACTCTTCCCCTTCCAGTGAGAAAAGCCTCACGAACCCCCTCATAACCATAGATAGTTCCTCCTGTAGGAAAATCAGGAGCCTTAATTGTTTGGATTAATTGTTCAATAGTAATGTCGTTATCATCAATAAATTGAATAGTTCCATCTATTACCTCTGTCAAATTGTGTGGTGGCATGTTGGTGGCCATTCCTACAGCAATTCCAGAAGTTCCATTTATCAATAAATTAGGAACACGTGTAGGCAGAACGGTTGGTTCCTTTAAAGTATCATCAAAATTCAATTGTAGATCAACTGTTTCCTTGTCTATATCTGCCATTAAATCTTCTGAAATCTTACGCATACGCGCCTCTGTATATCTCATAGCAGCTGGACTATCACCATCAACTGATCCAAAATTACCTTGCCCGTCAACCAATAAATATCGTAAACTCCACTCTTGTGCCATACGCACCATAGTGTCATAGACAGAACTGTCACCATGGGGGTGATACTTACCTAAAACTTCTCCAACAATTCGTGCAGATTTTTTATAAGCTGTATTCGAACGAATACCCAGTTCATGCATGCCAAAAAGAACGCGACGATGAACGGGTTTCAAGCCGTCTCTAACATCAGGTAGGGCACGTGACACTATGACAGACATTGAATAGTCAATGTAAGCCGACTTCATTTCATCCTCAATATTAATTGGAATGATCTTATCTATTTCGCTCATATAATATATTTATATTAAGGCTAAAATAAGGAAACACAATACAAAAAATAGCATATTACAGCCTGATAATTGTTAAAATTATCAACATTAAATTTACTCCTTTTTTTTATAAATATTTAGCGCTAGCCTTTTGAAGTCTTGATATTTTTTTGTCTATTAGCATTGAGCATTAAACATTGGTCTGCTTTTTGAGATAAGTTTAAAAAAATATAAAGTTATGGATGATAATTTTTCACCACGTGTAAAAGATGTAATTGCCTACAGTAAAGAAGAAGCACTTCGCTTGGGCCACAGTTTTATTGGTACTGAACATTTGATGCTTGGGATTTTAAGAGATGGTGGAGGAAAAGCAATTGATATTTTTAACGCTATTGAGGTTAATTTAGAGGAATTAAGACGCAAAGTTGAAATACTGAATCCTGCTGTACTTAATAACACAGAACTACTTAATGATAAAAAAAATCTTCATTTAACGAGACAGGCTGAACGAGCTCTAAAAACGACTTTTTTAGAAGCTAAGCTGTTTCAAAGTGAATTGATTAATACTGTGCATTTATTACTTTGTATTCTAAGAAATGAAAATGATCCAACAACAAAATTATTGACAAAATTAAACGTAGATTATGATATAGTAAAGGAACAATTCAAACTTATGATGGCAAATGATACAGATAATTATCAAGACATTGAGGCTACATCTTTTCCTGATGAAAAAAGTAATGAAGGAGAAGATAAAGAAAATTTATTTACACCTACTTCTGACCGTAAAAATCAAAAGAAATCAAAAACACCTGTTCTAGATAACTTTGGTCGTGACATCACCGTATTGGCCGAACAAGATAAGTTAGACCCTGTTGTTGGTAGAGAAAAAGAAATTGAACGAGTTTCTCAAATATTAAGTAGGAGAAAGAAAAACAATCCACTTTTAATTGGAGAACCAGGGGTAGGTAAATCTGCTATTGCAGAGGGGCTAGCTCTGCGTATAATTCAAAAAAGAGTATCAAGAGTTTTATACAATAAACGAGTAGTGACATTAGACCTTGCCAGTCTAGTGGCTGGCACAAAGTACCGTGGTCAGTTTGAAGAACGCATGAAAGCTGTTATGAATGAGCTTGAAAAAAATGAAAATATTATTTTATTTATTGATGAAATACATACTATTGTTGGAGCAGGAGGTGCTACAGGAAGTTTAGATGCTTCCAATATGTTTAAACCTGCCCTAGCGCGAGGAGAAATTCAATGTATTGGTGCAACAACTCTAGATGAGTACCGCCAACACATTGAAAAAGACGGTGCTTTAGAAAGGCGTTTTCAAAAAGTTCTGGTTGAAGAAACTTCCCCAGAAGAAACTCTTGAAATACTTGAAAACATTAAAGAACAGTATGAAATTCATCACAACGTAAATTATACACATGAATCATTAAAAGCTTGTGTAGATCTTACCAGTCGTTATATGTCAGATCGTTTCTTGCCTGATAAAGCCATTGATGCTTTGGATGAAGCTGGCTCGCGAGTAAATATCAAAAATATGAGTGTGCCTAAAGAAATTATTGATCTTGAAAAGCAACTTGAAGAGGTAAGAGAATCAAAAAATACCGTTGTTAAAAAACAAAAATATGAAGAGGCTGCAAAACTAAGAGATGATGAAAAACGTGTAGAACGTTTATTAATTGAAGCACAAGAACGCTGGCAAGAAGATTCTAAGCTTAATAGAGTAACAGTAAACGAAGACAATATTGCAGATGTTGTTTCTATGATGACTAATGTTCCTGTTAACAAAATCGTAAAGTCTGAAAAAAATAAACTTTCAAAACTCTCTGGGTTAATTGGCAAAAAACTAATTGGTCAAAAAGATGCTATTGAAAAGGTGGTGAAGGCTATTCAGCGAAATCGTGCTGGACTTAAGGCCCCGGACAAGCCTATTGGATCTTTTATATTCTTAGGTCAAACAGGGGTTGGTAAAACACAATTAGCTAAAATACTTGCCTCAGAAATATTTGAGTCCGAAGAAAATTTGATTCGAATAGATATGAGTGAATATATGGAAAAATTTGCTGTTTCACGTCTAGTTGGAGCACCTCCTGGATATGTGGGATATGAAGAAGGAGGACAATTAAGTGAAAAAGTGAGACGTAGACCCTATTCTGTGATACTTTTAGATGAAGTTGAAAAAGCACATCCAGATATTTTCAATATGTTACTTCAAGTGCTTGATGATGGCTTTTTAACTGATAGTTTGGGAAGAAAAGTTGATTTCCAAAATACCATTATTATAATGACCTCCAATATTGGAGCTCGTCAGGTAAAAGATTTTGGTTCTGGACTAGGATTTGAAACCGCTTCACAAAAAGCACAATCTTCCGAAATCGAAAAAGGAGTTATTCAAAAAGAATTAAAAAAAACCTTTTCACCAGAATTCTTGAACAGAATTGATGATATTGTAATTTTCAATGCCTTAGAGCCAAAAGACATTCGTTTAATTGTGGATATTGAACTCGTAAAGCTTATTGAGCGTGTTCAGAAATTAAGTTATGAAATTTCAGTAACAGATTCAGCTAAAGATTTTATTGCCGAAAAAGGATATGACAGTAAATTTGGGGCCAGACCACTAAACAGGGCAATTCAAAAGCATGTAGAGGATTTGATAGCTGAAAATGTTGTGAATAATACCCTTAAAGAACAAGACAAAATTATTATTGACAAAAATGAAAAAGAAGATGCTCTTAAGCTTGAGGTTACTCGAAAAATAGAAACACCTTCCTGAAATTTTCTCCTTTAATAAGTAACTATTTTTGAACTACTATTTGTCATTTTTATTTTTATTTTAAAAATTCTTTGTTGCCAATTCATTTGACTATTTTTGCGCTTGTTTAAATAATTAAATGTTTATTAACATTTGGATTTTAACTAAAAACATATGAAGGTTTTAAAGTTTGGCGGTACCTCGGTTGCTAATTCTGAAAGTTTAGAACACGTAGTTGAGATTATAAAAAGTTCAATTGATCAAAACATAATTGTCGTTGTTTCTGCATTAAGTGGGATAACCAATCTCCTAGATGAGATGGCACAAATGGCTTGTAAAGGAAATGATAATTATAAAATTCACTTGCCCAACATTGAAGAAAGACACCTAGGTATTATTTCATCTTTTATTTCCATTAACAAGCAAAGTGAAATCATTAGCTTTTTAAAATCAAATTTAAACGATTTAGAAGCTCTTTTAGAATCTATTTATAATCTAAAAGAGCTTACCTCAAAGAGCCATTCTAAAATAACGAGTTACGGTGAGATTCTTTCTAGTTTTCTTATCAATAAAGTTTTGAAAAATAGCGGAATTAACTCGAGTCTAAAAGATGCGCGTGAATTAATATTCACCAGTGAAGTGAATGAAAAAGAAGTTATAAACCATTCTAAAAGTCAAGCACAAACAAACTCAATCCTATCTAAAGTCTCTTCTAAAGTTACACTTGTACCTGGATTTATTGCTTCAGACAAAGACGGGAATATAACTACTCTTGGGAGAGGCGGTTCTGATTATACCGCAGCTTTACTTGCAAATTATATTGATGCAACTTCGTTAGAAATATGGACAGATGTAAGCGGAATGTTCACAGCTCACCCTAAATTAGTTGCACAAGCGCAGCCCATTCCTAAGCTATCTTATCAAGAAGCAATGGAACTTTCACATTTTGGTGCAAAGGTTATATTCCCTCCTACCCTTCAGCCTATTATTGAAAAGAAAATACCTTTACTCATAAAAAATACTTTTGATTCTAATGCCGCTGGAACTATTATTAATTTAAATGGAACTAATAAAGAAAATAATGGATCAATAGTCAAGGGTGTAAGTCATATTGAAAATGTAGCACTAATCAGTCTTGAAGGAAGTGGAATGATTGGTATTCCTGGATTTTCAAAACGTTTGTTTGAATGTTTATCATTAAAACAAATCAATATTATTATGATTACTCAAGCATCATCTGAACACTCTATTTGCTTGGGTGTTCGCTCTGAAGATGCCGAAATTGCAAAAAAAGTTATTGATGAACATTTTACTTTTGAAATTTCATTAAATAAAGTAGCCCCCGCTGTTTTAGAATCTAATATGACAAATATTGCTGTTGTTGGTGATCGAATGAAAGACCACCAGGGAATTAGCGGGAAATTATTTAGTAGCCTAGGAGCTAATAATATTAATATTAGAGCTATTGCTCAAGGTGCATCTGAAAGGAATATATCGATTATAATCACTAAAAAAAATACTCAAAAAGCTCTGAACACAATTCATGAGAGTTTTTTTGAAGAACAATCCAAAGAACTGAATTTATTTATAACTGGTGTTGGGAATGTTGGAGGAAAATTAATTGAACAAATTAACAACCAAAAGGCTTACTTACTGGAGCACTTAAGATTAAAAATTCGTGTTATAGCGCTTTCTAATTCTAAGAAAATGCTTTTAAATAACGAGCACATAGAGTTAGATAACTGGAAGGAGCAATTAGAAAAAAGTTCTGTTAATGCGGATAGGGAAGTTTTTTTCAACTATATCAAGACCCTCAACTTACGAAATAGCATTTTTGTGGATAATACTGCAAATGAAAAGATTGCAAATGAATACGTTCGATACTTAGCTCATAACATAGGAGTTGTAACATGTAATAAGATAGCCTGTGCAAGCTCTTTGATGAATTATAGTGACCTTAAAAAAACAGCTAGAAAATTTGGGACACCCTTTTTATTCGAAACTAATGTAGGGGCTGGATTACCTGTTATTGATACTTTAAATAATCTAATTGCCTCAGGGGATAAAATTTTAAAAATTCAAGCTATACTCTCTGGAAGTTTAAATTTTGTGTTTAATAATTTTACTCGTGAAACACTATTTAAAAATATTGTTCAAAAAGCTCAAGAAGAAGGTTATACAGAGCCAGATCCTAAGATTGATTTGAGTGGTATTGACGTGGCTAGAAAAATATTGATTTTAGCACGCGAAAGTGGATTTCCTCTTGAGCTTGAACATATTTCAAATAAAAGTTTCCTTCCTCAAGATGTGCTTAATACAACCTCAAATGAAGCCTTTTATAAAATGATTAATAAATATGAAGAACATTTTCAAGCTATTCTTGCTAAAGCAGATGAAAAAGGGGCACGATTGAAATATGTTGCACAATTAGAAAATGGAAAAGCAAGTGTAGGCCTGCAAGAAATTCAATCTAATCATGATTTTTATAACCTAGAAGGCAGTGATAATATTATTTTATTTTATACAAAAAGATATAAAAATCAACCTTTAATAGTAAAAGGTGCTGGAGCAGGTGCTGAAGTTACTGCTGCTGGAATTTTTGGAGATATCATAAGAATTGGAAAACGTTAATAAATGGATCAAATAGAAATTTTTGCACCAGCCAGTGTTGCCAATGTTTCCTGTGGTTTCGATGTTCTAGGTTTTTGTTTAGAACCAATAGGGGATATTATGCGCGTAACAAAAACGAAATCACCTGGCGTAACTATCGGATCGATTACTGGACAAGAACTTCCTACAGATCCTTTAAAAAATGTTGCTAGTGTTGCTGTTTTATCATTATTAAAAAGCTTTAAATCATCCTATGGTTTTAGAATTGATATTGATAAAAAAATAAAACCTGGAAGTGGTATAGGTAGTAGTGCTGCTAGTGCTGCCGGAGCAGTTTTCGCAGTAAACCAGCTTTTGGGCGCACCCTACTCACGTAATGAACTTATTCAATTCGCAATGGCAGGAGAGGTTTTAGCGAGTGGTGCAAAACATGCAGATAATCTAGCGCCAGTTCTATTAGGTGGCTTTACTTTGGTTCGCTCTAACAAATCTTTAGATGTTATAAAACTTCCGAGTCCACCCGATTTAGTTGCTACAATAATTCATCCTAAAATTGAATTAAAAACAATACACTCTAGAGCAATTTTAAAACAAACTGTTCCTTTAGAAAAAGCAGTTGAACAATGGGGTAATTTAGGTGCTTTTGTAAGTGCACTTTACACAAATGATTACGAACTTCTTTCACGAAGTATGAAAGATAAAATCATTGAACCTTTTCGTGCAATACTCATACCAAAATTTGAAGAAGTTAAAGCAGCAGCTATTAATACGGGTGCTCTTGGAAGTGGTATTTCTGGTTCCGGTCCATCTATTTATGCGCTTTCAAAAGGAATGAAAACCGCTATGGAGGTTGGAAATGCAATGAAAACACAATTTGATGATATAGACATCGAATATGAAGTGCATGTTTCTAAAATTAATGAAGAGGGAATTAAAATTATTAGTTCATAATGAAATATCATAGTTTAAATTATAATTCTAATAATGTTTCTTTTTTAGATGCAATTAGAAAAGGTTTAGCTCCTGACAGAGGTCTATATTTTCCTGAAAACATTCCCAAACTTTCAGAAAAATTCATCGAAAACATAAGCTCTTATTCAAATCATGAAATAGCTTTTGAAGTGATACATCCATTCGTGCGAAATGAAATCTCAGAAAATAAATTAAGAGAAATTATAGCAGATACATTAATATTTGACTTCCCGATTGTGCCAATAAATGACAAAATAGCAACTTTAGAACTTTTTCATGGACCAACTCTTGCTTTTAAAGATGTTGGTGCGAGATTTATGGCTCGTTGTCTTAACTACGCAAACGAAATTAAATCAAATAAAAACTTAACGATACTAGTGGCCACTTCTGGAGATACAGGTGGAGCAGTTGCAGATGGCTTTTATAAAGTAGAAGGAATTAATGTCGTTATTCTTTATCCCAAGGGGAAAGTCAGTACCATTCAGGAAAAACAACTTACCACCTTAGGAGAAAACATAACCGCACTTGAAGTAGATGGCACATTTGACGATTGCCAAGATATGGTAAAAAGTGCTTTTGTAGATTTTGATTTAATTAATGAAATAGAATTAACTTCAGCAAATTCTATTAATATAGCTAGGTGGCTTTCGCAAATGTTCTATTATTTTATAGCATATAAAAATAGACCCTATCCAGAAAAAAAACTTGTGATTTCAGTCCCAAGTGGAAACTTTGGGAATATTTGTGCTGGATTAGTGGCACAGCAAATGGGCCTCCCTATTGATCATTTAATTGCTAGTACAAATATTAACGATACGGTTCCTAATTATTTAAATTCTGGAACGTATTCTCCTAAAAAATCAAAGCCAACGATTTCAAATGCTATGGATGTTGGAGACCCTAGTAATTTTATTCGTATTCAAAAGATTTTCAATAATGATATTTTTAAAATAAAAAAAGTATTGAGTGGTTATCATTATTCCGATTCACAAACTAAAAAAGCTATGAAAGAAATTTATCAAATTTCTTCTTATATATCTGATCCACACGGAGCGATAGGGTATCTAGGGCTGAAAGAATTTTTAAAAAATACTGACGAATCGTATTATGGTATCTTCTTTGAAACTGCACACCCAATAAAGTTTGCTGACATTGTTGAGAGTACATTAAAAACAACAATTGAGGTTCCAAATAGATTAAAATCTATTCTAGAACGAACTAACAATAGCATCCCTATTAAGACTTATGAGCAGCTGAAATCCTATTTACGCAACCGTTAATCAATACTTAATTCAGGAAGCACAAAATTATCTAAAGCGCTTTTCTTGGCCATCATAGCTTCAATATCTTTCCAACTTCTTGGTGCATTAGATGACAAATTAATAGGAGCCGTTTCTGTAATTAAAATATCATCTTCGATACGGATCCCAATATTCCACCACTTAGGATCACATGGACTTCCCTCGGGAATATAAATACCGGGTTCTACAGTAATAACCATTGAAGGAGATAATTTATCATAAAGCCCAGGATCATGAACATCTAGGCCAATATGATGAGAAATTCCATGTGGTAAATATCGTCTATACTCTTCTTTTTTTTTAATAAGTCCAAGAGCTAATAATCCTTTTTGAACCACTTCATTGGTTGCTTCTGAAACTGCTCTAAAAGTTGCTCCATTAATGGCAGCATTAATACCAGCTGTTTGAGCATCATACACAATCTGATATAGCGCTCGTTGTTCTGGAGAGAAAATTCCCGAAACAGGTATGGTTCTGGTTACATCTGCAGTATAGCCCTTATATTCTGCTCCCAAATCCATTAAAATAAGTTGTTTTTTTAAATCAGTTTTATCGTTGGTAACATAATGCAATACGCAGGCGTTATCACCTGCACCAACAATAGAAGGATACCCTTCATGTGCAGCACCATAAATCTTAAAAACAAGCTGATGAATACCTTGTACTTCTCTTTCCGTCATTTCTGGGTGTATGGCTTTCATAACTTCTATCTGACCTTGTGCAGAAATTCTAATTGCTTTTTTAAGCAGTATTATCTCCTCAGGCGATTTTTTTTCTCTTAAACTAGCCATAATATAAGACAACTGGTCAATATCAAAATTATAATCCTTTAACAAAAAGGCACTACGAGTTTTTAAATCCGTTAATACAGTCTTTTCGTTTATTTGTAAAAAATCTTGAATTACAGGATCATCCTCAAGAGTTTTATCGCTGGTAATCATATAAGAAATTTTTCTTTTCAAACTAGGAACCTCTTTTTTATTTACAGTTCTAATTTGCTGGTATAATCTGTAGCGAGCAGCATCAAAATCATCAGGATAATTAATCTGTTTCTTGAAATGTTTTTGTAAATCATATAAATCACTAGTATCATTATCTCTATTTCGGACATCATTTTCAAAATCAAACATCAATACTGTGTCAAAACGATCAAAATCCAATGCCTGTTTACTAAACTCTATTTTACTAACAACACGATCAAATCCCATTTTTAATGCACCTGAAACACCTAATTGACGACCATTCCACATCTCATTTCTAGCATCTCGATCACGCACATAAAGTTTTTCATTATAAGTGCCTTCATCATCGGTTTGGGGAGTATTGTAAACAAGCAAAACTGCGTGTGGCTCCTCCCAACCTGTTAAATAGTAAAAATTAGGGTCCTGATGGTATTCAAAATCAACATCATTAGCACGATTACGAACAGGAGCAGAAAAATATACAGCAACGCTATTATTTGGAAGTTTTTCACGTAATTGTCGCCTGTTATTTTTATGAAATTCCTTGGAAAGTTCTGCCTTTTGTGCTGATAGTATTCCAAAAGATAAAAATGGTAACCAAAAATAAAGTGTTTTAAAGATCAGGGTAATTCTTATTTGAAGCATAATTAAATTAAAGTATGAACTTATGAAAAAAACCACACTCTACACAACACATTTAGAATTGAACGCTAAAATGACTTCATTTGGAGGCTATGAAATGCCTGTTCAGTATAGCGGAGTAAAAAAAGAACATTTAGCGGTAAGATCAAGTGTTGGGCTTTTTGATGTATCACACATGGGAGAATTTTATGTCTCTGGTAACAAATCACTTGCATTACTTCAACATGTTTGCAGTAATGATATTTCAAAAGTTATTCTTGGAAAAGCACAATACAACTATTTTCCAAACAAAATAGGAGGTGTTGTTGATGATTTAATTGTTTATCGGTTGGAAGAAGAACTTTATCTTTTGGTAGTGAATGCATCTAATATTGAAAAAGATTGGGAATGGCTAAAGGAACAAAATAAAATTTTTGGTGCTACTTTAGAAAATAAATCAGAGGAAATAGCACTTTTAGCTATCCAGGGGCCTTGTGCATTAAAAGCTATGCAGAAATTAACAAAAGTATCACTAGAATCACTGCCTTTTTATGCACATTCCACTGATACTTTTGCAGGGATAAAAAACACATTAATTGCTACAACAGGCTATACGGGTGCAGGAGGAATTGAAATCTATATTCCTGCAAAAGAAGCACCAAAAGTTTGGAAAGCTATTATGAAAGTCGGAAAAAACTATAATATTATTCCAGTTGGACTAGCGGCTAGAGACACCTTGCGATTAGAAATGGGATACTGTCTCTATGGAAACGAAATTAATGACACAAGTTCTCCCATTGCTGCTGGCTTAAGCTGGGTAACAAAACCAGAAACTAATCCGATAAACGGTAAATATTTAGCAGAACAAAAGAAAAATGGAACGCCACTAAAACTAGTGGGTTTTGAAATGAATGACCGTGGAATTCCAAGATCTGGATATCCAATTATAAACTCAGAAGGAATCATTATCGGAAAGGTTACGTCAGGAACTCAATCGCCTCTTTTAAAAAAAGGAATTGGCTTGGGATATATTACGAAAGAATTTTCCTCTCCGGGTAGTAATATTGGAGTACTAATTAGAGAAAAAAAATGTGCCGCACAAGTTGTAAATCTTCCTTTCATAAAGACTTAAGTATTTGAAATCAATTTTAATTTTAGGGGGAAGTGGATTTATTGGAAATTGTCTATACAAAGAACTTGCACCATTTTACAAAACCTTTGCAACCTTCAATACAAAGACTATATATGCTAAAAATCAACATTTTTTTTCTTTTGATGTTGAGAGGGATTCTGTAGAACCAATTTTAAAAGAGGTGAAACCCAAATTAATTATTTCTGCATTACGTGGGAATTTTAATGCGCAAGTAGAAGCCCATGAGCATATAGTTGATTACATTAAAAATAAAAACTGTAGAATACTTTTTTTATCCTCAGCCAATGTCTTCGATTCCTTCCGGCATTTTCCTTCTTACGAATACGATAAAACACTTTCTGAGAGTAAATATGGTCATTTTAAAATAAAAATTGAAAATAAGTTATTTCGCTTATTAGTTGGTAAATATATTATTGCACGTTTGCCAATGATTTTTGGACTAAATGCCCCAAGAACAGTTGAAATTGACGAAGCAGTAAAAAAAAATAAATTCATCGAAGTATTCCCTAATACCATAATTAATGTTAATAGTGACATCAGGTTGAGTCAACAAATTCATTATTTAATTAATAAAAAAAAAACAGGATTATATCATTTGGGAAGTTCAGATTTAATTTCTCATCATGATTTTATAAAAATGATTGTTGAAAAAAGACATTTTAATCCAGGAATATTCAAACAAGTCTATACCTCAAACACTATTAGATATCTTGCTACTTTACCTAAAAAAAATAGGCTTCCAAATCATTTAACTCCCTCCTATATAGATGTAATAAATGATCTTTGTCTTCCTGAGATTCGAAAACAATATTAATTTTTTATTTTAGCTAAAAAAAATGGGGAGAGCCTTTGAGTTTAGAAAAGCTAGAAAAATGAAACGTTGGTCTGCAATGGCCAAAACCTTTACCCGAATAGGTAAAGATATTGTAATGGCTGTTAAAGAAGGTGGAGCCGATCCAGACAATAACTCAAGACTGCGTGCTGTTATACAAAATGCAAAAGCAGCAAACATGCCTAAAGAAAATGTTGAGCGTGCTATTAAAAAAGCATCTGACAAGGATACTGAAAACTTTAAAGAGGTTTTATTTGAAGGATATGCTCCTCATGGAGTTGCCATATTAGTTGAGACGGCAACAGACAATAATAATAGAACTGTAGCAAATATTAGATCTTTTTTTAATAAAGCAAACGGAAATTTAGGCACCTCAGGTTCTGTTGAGTTCATGTTTGATAGAACTTGTAATTTTAGGATTGACCCTACAGGTCTTGATGCTGAAGAAATTGAATTAGAATTTATAGATTTTGGTGTAGAAGAAGTTTTTATTGATGAAGATGGAATGCTGCTCTATGCTCCCTTTGAGAACTTTGGGGTTTTACAAAAAGAATTAGAAAATCGATCTTTTAAAATTCTTTCCTCTAGCTTCGAACGTATTCCGCAAATTACAAAACTACTTGATAAAGATGCCCAACAAGAAGTCATAAAGCTCATTGAAAAAATTGAAGAAGATGATGATGTTCAACAAGTTTATCATGGACTTGAAATTCAAGAATAGTTAAAAACTATTTTCCTTAGAGTAACCCCCAACTCCTTTAAAAATAAATTCTAAAGTGGCGATGTCTTTTTTTTCATCTTTTGATGTATTAAAAATGGGATGTATTACAACCTTTTTATTTTCATAATCAAATGAAACTGGAACTATAGGTATCTGTAGTCTTTTGGCAATATGATAAAACCCAGTTCTTAACTGGGTTACTTTTTTTCGAGTTCCTTCTGGTGCAAGTGCTATTCTAAACTTAGCATGTGCATCAAATACTGCAACCATTGAATCTACTGATCTTTTATTTCCAGAGCGATCAATAGGCGCACCACCTAAAGCTCTAAAGAACCACCCCGATAATGGGCCAAATAATTCTTTTTTACCTACAAAATTAATGCTTTCACCAGAAATACTTCTAACAATTATACCTAGCATAAAATCTACCCAACTAGTGTGTGGAACAACCGCTACAATATATTTTGGAAGTTTAGGAAAAGTTCCTGTCATTTTCCAATTTAAGATTTGGTTAAAAAACCATTTAGAAAAAGTTCGCCTCATCATTATTCAATAATATCAAAATCTCCATCGGGAAAACCGATAAGGAATAGTTGTTTTTTTGCACGGGTCATAGCTGTGTAAAGCCACCTAAGATACTCTTTATCTGGTCCTTCAGGTAGATAAGGTTTTTCTATAAACACATTTTCCCACTGCCCTCCTTGTGATTTATGACAAGTAACTGCATAAGAATACTTTACTTGAAGAGCATTAAAAAACTTATTAGATTTAACTTTTAAAAATTTTTTATATTTTGATTTTTCAGATGCATAATCCTTTAATACCTCTTGATACAAACGATTTCCATCTTCAAAAGAAAGTGAAGGTGTTTCTGAAGTGAGCGTCTCTAAAAGTAATACTGTATCAAAAGATTCTTCTTCAGGATAATCAACTAAACTAACTGTGACTTCAGCAAAGGCAAAACCATAAATTTCTTTTCGCATTTGAATGGACTCTACTTGAACCACGTCACCATTGGCAATAAAGCCTGGTTTAGACTCGGGTGCAAGCCAGAAATAATTATTCTTAACTACCATAAGCTGATCTCCAACAGACAGATCATCCTCGAGACCTAATATTCTTTTTCGTATATTTTCATTATAAATATTTGCACGCTTGTTAGAACGAACAATAAAAACCGTTTGGTCGGTTCCTGAGTCTCTAAAGGCATTCTCTATTGCTTCAAAAAGATCCATACCATTATTTGTATATAATAAGTCATTATAGCCACTTACCTCAAATTTAAAAGAATCATATAATTGATTATTCAATTGATTTCTTAAAAGTGTTGCATTGTGAAGAATTCCTGATCCCTGAGCTTGACGAACAACAGCGTCTAGCTGAATACTAAAAACCTTATCGAAATGGAATTGTGTTAACTCGTCTAAATCAAGTGCAGGACTTATATTCAAATGTACAGGGGGCAACTGAGCAGGATCGCCTACAAAAATCAATTTACATTGATAACCTGTGCTAATATACTGAACCACATCATGAAGTAAAGATCCATTTTCAAAAAGTTTAGCATTCTGACGATCATCACCAATCATTGAGGCTTCATCAATTATAAAAATGGTTTTTCTGAATTTATTGATTTTTAATTGAAACTGCATCTTACCTCCAGACTCGGGCTTTGGATAATAAATTTGTTTGTGAATTGTTCGCGCAGAAAACTTTGAATAAGTTGACATTACTTTAGCAGCTCTTCCTGTCGGTGCCATTAAAACAGCCTTATAATCAGTTAATTTTAATTGGTTTACTAAAGAACCTATTAGGGTAGTTTTTCCTGTACCTGCATAACCGGTTAATAAAAAGGCGATGTTTTTTTCTTTTGAAAAAATAAATTTGGTAATCTCAGGAAACCATTTATTTTGTGATGTAGTTGGTGTGAATGGAAAACTTGCTTCAAGTTCGGAATGAAATTTTTCAGGAGTCATGGAGTAATTAAAGTGCTAAATATAAATCATTTTAAATACTTTTCTGATTCAAAAAAAATTGTAATTTTGTTTTTAATAAATAAAACCAACTAATGAAAATAGGCATTCAAATTGTACTTTGGTTAGCATCATTCTTTTTTGCGTATCAGATTTATGACTCAGTTAACGGACCCCTTAAATTTAATCAAATTAAAAACGAGCGTTACGCCAAAGTAATCAATCGTTTGAAAGATATTAGAACAGCGCAAATTGCACACAAAGACGTAACCGGAATTTATTCTAATAATTTTGATAGCTTAATCAAATTTGTTGACAAAGGTATATTTACTCTAATTGAAAAACGTGATTCTTCGTATCTTGAATATGACAGGACTTACAGAATTGATATGTTACGTGAAGTTTTTGTCATTGATACTTTGGGAACGGTTTCTGTAAAAGATTCCTTATTTGGAACTTCAGATCATTATAGAAGAATGGCCTACATTCCTATTGAAGGAGTAAAAGACAGTATGTTTAAAATTGCTTCTGAAATAATTAATAAAAACGGATATAAAGTCCCTGTTTTTGAAGTTAAAATATCCAAAAAAATTGTCCTTTTTGACCAAAATATAGATTTAGTTAAGCAAGAGCAGGAAACAATTGCTGTAGATGGTGTAAATGGGCCTGAAATTGTTTTAGGTTCTTTATCAAAAGTAAGTACAAGTGGGAACTGGCCAACTATTTTTGATGCCAAACAATAATAAAATAATACGCCATAATGAATTATCCATTCACATTTTTGTGAATGGATTTTCTTTTTGCACCAAATCTAAAGTAGATTTTTTACCAACGAATAGTGAAAATTCAGATTTTAAACCTGTTTTTGATAAATTTATTAATTATTACCCTAAAAAAAACTTTAAGGCCATAAGCATAATACATTTTTCTCACCCTTCAACTTTTGTGCCTCAAACACTTTATGATGATTCACAAAAAAAGAGATATTTAAGTCATTATAAGACTACTTCCCAAAATGATGTTTTTATTCACGATATATTAAAAGAATCGGAAAAAGTAAACGTTTATTCCTATCCTAAGGAAATAGAATCAATTTTAGAAACAGATAAAAATAATTACCAGGAAATTCATTATAACTCCCTTCTTTATAACTTAGTTCACGAGCTTAACATAAGATCAGAAAACAAAACTCAGCTTTATGTTCATTTACAAAAAGAAAAAGTAGATGTTTTTTTAATGAAAAATGAGCGACTATTATTCAACAATTCCTTTTTAATAAAAAACGAGGATGATTTTCTCTATTATGTTTTCTTTGTGATAGAACAATTTGAACTTGAAACAAACTCCTTTGAATTTATTTTTTTAGGAAAAATATTACTTTTTAACTCCTTTTATAAGGCTGTAAAAATTTATCATGAAAACATATACTTTCATGAAGAAGAAATTTTATCAAGTCAAGCGATCCAAAATCATAACGCGCCTTTTTTATCTCAATATTTTAGTTAATGAGGATTATCTCTGGCACCCATAAAGGAAGGCGTATCACTGCACCAAAAAAACTGCCTAGTCCTCCAACAACTGATCGCTCAAAAGAGGGATTGTTTAATATATTACAACACCGCCTAGATTTCGAAACCCTTAATGTTTTAGATCTTTTTTCTGGAACAGGTAATATAAGCTATGAATTTGCTTCTAGAGGAGTAGCAAAAATAACCGCAGTAGATCAGAATAGGCACTGCGTGAATTTCATAAAAACAACTGCCCTTGATTTAAAATTAAATATAGAATCGCTACAAAGCGAATGTCATAAATTCCTTGAAAAAAATGCAACCAACTATGATATTATTTTTGGTGATGCTCCTTATAAATGGGAAGAGAAGGAATATTTTAAGTTAATTGTTGAAGCAAAAAAAAAGTTGAATAAATCTGGACTTATTATCTTAGAACACAATAAATTCATTGATCTATCAACAGGTCAAGGTTTTGATTTTTCAAGAACTTATGGAGGAAGTGTCTTTTCCTTCTTTAAATAAAAAAAAGCAGGCCGATAAGCCGGATTCTGTCGAGTCTTATCATTTATCTAGATGTAAAATTACTCCTACATTCAAGCCGCCTACCCTTCTACATTGAGCGAAACAACTCTTAATTGTAGATTTACTTGGCGTTGCACCGCATAGAGTTTACCTGGTTTCACTACAGCCTAACTGTACTTGCTTTCTGTTGCACTAGTCCGCTTCTTACAAAGGGCGGGTGTTACCCGCTATGCTGTTCTGTGGTGTCCGGACTTTCCTCTCTCTTCCAAAGAAAAGAGCGATAAGATGGCCTGCTCGGTAAAGTTAGTTATTTGTTGATAATTATAATGGAATAAGCATACCCTAAAAGTCATAAACTTTAATCTGATTTATATATTTGTATATTATGGAAACATTTGTTGTATCTGCTTTAAAATATAGACCTAGTACTTTTGATGAAGTGGTAGGACAAGAAAGTATTACAAAGACACTCCAAAATAGCTTGGAAACCAATCAACTTGCACAAGCACTTCTTTTTTGTGGTCCAAGAGGAGTAGGTAAAACTTCATGTGCTAGAATTCTTGCCAAGCAAATTAACAGCGCAACTACCTCGATAGATGATGATTCTTCATTCAATATTTTTGAATTAGATGCCGCTTCTAATAATTCAGTAGAGGATATTAGAAAAATAAATGATCAAGTTAGGATACCCCCCCAAGTTGGTACTCATAAAATATACATCATTGATGAGGCACATATGCTCTCCACTTCAGCCTTCAATGCTTTTTTAAAAACACTTGAAGAGCCTCCAAAACACGCCATCTTTATTTTAGCAACCACTGAAAAAAATAAAATTATACCCACTGTATTATCTCGTTGCCAAGTTTATGATTTCAAGCGGATTTCTATTGAAGACATAAAAAACTATCTCATTAAGATTGCTAACAAAAGAAATTTAGTATTTGAAGAAGATGCTTTGTATTTGATTGCTCAAAAAGCAGAAGGTGCTTTGCGAGATGCACTCTCGATCTTTGATCGAATGGTGAGCTTTACCCAAGGTAATTTATCAGTTAGCGGTGTTGCAAATAATTTAAATGTTTTAGACCATCAAACCTATACAAACTTTGGAAAGTTATTTTTTCAAAACGACATCCCTGGTGTTTTATCAACCTATGATAGCTTATTACAGCGCGGAATAGACAGTTTGCAGTTCATAAGTGGATTAGGAGATCATTTCAGGAATTTAATGCTCGCAAAAGACCCTAAAACCCTTTTGCTAATGGAAGTGAGTTCGAGTGTTAAAGAAGAGTATACTTCAGCTACCGCAACACTATCATCCAACTATATTTTAGACGCTATTAAATTAATTAATTGTTGTGAAGTTGAATATAGAAATTGTCAAAACAAAAGGGTTCATGTTGAACTTTATTTAATGCAACTTGCTTCACTCCATTTTAATGGAGAAAAAAAAAAGAATTCATAATTCCCTCGAGTGAATATAAAAAATATTCTAAAGCAGAATATACTCTAGATTCTTCCCTACCGACCTTAACAGAAGCTTCTACCAATAAAATTTCGAAAAATTCATTAATTCTTAAAAAAGAAGAACAAAAAAAACATCAAATAGAGCCTGTTAAAAGCGAAGTTAAAAACTACCCGCCCCAAGAGAATGAGTCAACTTCTATTGTAAATGAAATAATACCTAAAATTCCAAGTAAAAAAGAAAAAAAGATCAACGCTACAATTCCTGTTGCTAAGAAGGAATTTATAAAAATACCTGTTTCTGGGTTTTCGCTTTCTAGTATCGCTTTAAAAAAAGCAGCTAAAGAAAAAAATAAGCCAACTGTAAATACTTCTGAACTCCCACAAGATCCTTTTAAAAAAGAAGATCTTGATCTTCTTTGGAAACAATATATTGAAAATATAAAAAATGATGGAAAAAGTAATATGGCTTCAATATTATTCATGAATAGTCCTGTACTTACAGATAATTTTCAAGTTAGCTTTGAGGTTGCTAATGAAATGAACAAAAGTGAGTTGATTAAGGAAATGGAAAAACTATTGCCGTATTTAAGAAACCACCTAAACAATCAAATTTTAAGTATTTCAATTTGTATCTCAGAAAACATAAAAGAAGAAACTATTTTTTCTTCTCCAGAAAAATATCAGCATTTACTGAAGATCAATCCGGTTTTAGATACTCTCAGAAAAACATTTAATTTAGATTTTTAACCTAATGAAACTAAAAAAGTAGTTATTTTCTTTTATAAAGTTCACGTATCATTCCATCTGAAAGTCCTACTTTAGGAACATAAATATCTTTGGCACCACTCCAGTTAAGAATTTTAATGAATAATTTTGCTGCTAGTAAAATCACATCAGAACGATCTGGATTTAGCTCAAGATCAACGATTCGCTCCTCATAAGTAAGCGAATCTAATTGATTATAAAGTGCATTTAAAGTTAAGTAGCTTATAGGACTATTATCATTAATATTTGCAATCTTATGTAGTTTGTTAATATTTCCTCCTGTTCCTAATAAATATATTCTTTCGTGCATATGAGTGTGCCTTCTTACCCATGTTTCGGCTTCATCCAAAGTGACTTGTTCCACTTTTGAATTAAGTAGCCTAACAGTTCCTATTTTAAATGATTTTGATTGATTTCGTTTTCCATTAATTAAAATACTAAATTCAGTACTTCCACCACCTATATCAACATAGAGAAACGTTTTTTCTTTATTAATAGTATCAAAAACATTCGTATTAGAAATTATTTTAGCTTCTTTTTTTCCATTAATAATTTCGATTTTAATTCCTGATTTTTTAAGTACTTTTTCAACTAAATATGAACCATTTTTGGCATCTCTTAGCGCTGAAGTTGCAAAAGCTAAATAATCTTTTACCCCATGAACCTCCATAAGTAACCTAAAAGCCTTCATGGATTTTATCATTCTTTTGATATTCTTATCAGAAATATTTCCATTTGTAAAAGCATCTTGTCCTAAACGAATCGGAACTCTAACAAGAGCATTTTTTAAAAAAACTGTCTTTTTTTTATAAGAAACCACACTAGTTACTAAAATTCTAACTGCATTAGAACCAATATCAATTGCGGCATATTTTTTAATTTTCATTACTACAATTGATTATTATAGTAATCATAGATTGCCCATTGAGAACGAACATTTTCACTTGATGACTTTTTAAACTGATTTTGAGGATATTTATTTATGATTCTGGCTTTATGATTATCTTTCCATGTAATATTAAATACATCTAAAATTTGTTGCTGTAAAGAAGTGTCATATATAGGCACAGCTACTTCTACTCGATTTTCAATATTACGAGTCATAAAATCTGCAGAAGAAATGTACACTTTTTGTTTCCCTCCATTTTCAAAAATATAAACCCTAGGATGTTCTAAATAACGGTCAATCACACTAATTACCTCAATATTCTCACTCATACCTTTCACGCCGGGTATTAGACAACAAATACCCCTAACAACCATTTGAATAGAAACACCTGCCTTACTTGCTTCATACAATTTTTGTATCATTGAGAAATTAGTTATCGCGTTTAATTTTAATTTTATACCCGCAGATAAACCTGCTTTTTTATTTTCAATTTCTTTATTAATCATTCTCACCAAGGCTGCATGAGTATAGTGAGGAGAAACGATGAGATGTTTATACTTTTTGAGCTTATAATGAACCTGAAGAAAATTAAAGACCTTATTGACCTCTTTTAATACTTTTTCATTTGAAGTAAAAAGGGTATAATCTGTGTAAATTTTAGCAGTATCCTCATTAAGGTTTCCTGTACTAATAAAACCATATCGTTTTTTGACTCCTTGACTAATTTTTTCAACTAAACAAATCTTAGAATGTACTTTTAAGCCTGGAATACCAAAAATAAGCTCTACCCCAGCCTCCTGCATTTGTTCTGCATAGATAATATTATTAGTTTCATCAAAACGTGCTTGTAATTCAATTTGCACCAATACTTTTTTACCGTTTTTTGCTGCATTTATTAAAGAACTTGCAACATTCGATAACTTTGATAAACGATAAATGGTTATGAATATGTTTGAAACCTCTGGATCTAAAGCAGCTTCTCTTAAAAATTTAATTACAAACGAAAAGCTATGATAGGGAGTATATAAAAGATAATCCTTCTTATCAATAGCCTTAAAAATACTTTTTTCAAGTGATAATCCAGGCACTGGAATAGGATTTCGTTTACCATATTGGAGATCATTTCTGTTTAACTGCGGAAAGCTCATGAAATTCTTTCGGTTATGGTATCGACCTCCTGGAATATGGCTATCAGTATTATCCATCCCTAAAATTTTTTTCACTATTTCCAGAGTGTCAATTGCTATATTCTTGTCATAAACCATTCTAACTGGCTCTGCCAAAAAACGGTCCTTAACACTTTTAACAATTTTATTAATGTAACTATTTGATACATCACCTTCCATGTCAAGCTCTGCATCTCGAGTCACTTTAATCATATGAGACTCAATAATACTGTATTCAAAAAAATTAAAAATAAGCTCAAAATGAAACCGTATTAGATCATCTAAAATCATCACAAACTGCTTGTCTTTAATAGATGGTAAAACGATAAAACGATCCAACTCAGTTGGAATCTCAATTAAGGCATATTTATTTTGAGGTATGGGTAATTCAAAAGATAGCTTAACAGCTAAAAATGCATGATTATTTGAAAAATCTTGAGGTAAATCCTCAGAAATAATAATGGTCATTAAAGCAGGACTAACTTTTTGAATAAAATACTCTTTCAAAAAATCTTGATGCTCCAACAGCACATTATTTTCATTTACAAAATAAATATTCTCATTTTCTAACTCATTTTCTATGTCCGAAAGAATTTTATTAGTTTCTTTTTGCTGCTCAATGACTTTTTGAGTTATTGATTTCAATAATTCTTTGGCACTTTTACCTCCAAAAACCTTTTTACCTGATTTTTCAGATTGGGCAATCCTCTGAACGGTAGCATAACGCACTTGAAAAAACTCATCTAAATTATTTGAAAAAATTCCAATAAATCGTAATCGCTCTAGAAGTGGAACTCTTATATCTGCTGCCTCTTGAAGAACTCTCGCATTAAAATCAAGCCAACTAATTTCACGATTGATAAAAATATCTTTTGGTACCATATTATTTTAAATTTATTTAGGAAGACCCAAACTACAAATTCCGTTTTTGACATTACCCCATACAGGAACATCAAAAACTATTTTTGCCCAAGCAGCAGTTGGTAAATCAACTACTGTAGTATCGCTTAAATAACTAATTACATTACTAAAAGCAGGATTATGACCGACACAAACTACTTTTGAAAATGAGTTATCTATTTCATGTATAAACGACAGTAATTGTGCTGCATCGAATGTATATAATGATTCACAAACCTGAAGTTTTTTAAAATTAATATTCAATGCATTCATCAAAATAGTTGTAGTATGAATAGCACGATTGGCTGGACTAGAAAAAAAAACTTCTTGATTTTCAAAAACCAAAGTACTTACTGAGGCCACATTGATAATCCTTTTGATTCCCTTTTCAATTAAAGGTCGATTGAAATCTGAAACAGAATATTCCCAAGATGATTTTGCATGACGTAAAAGAATCAATTCTTTCATAATCTAAGGTGCTAAACGTTCAATATTCCAAAATTCACCTTGAAGTTGACAGCGGATTCTATCATGAAGTCGATTTGAACGCCCTTGCCAAAATTCAATACTCATAGGCTTAACTACATATCCTCCCCAATGATCTGGACGTTCAATATTTTTATTAGCATACTCGATTTCTAAAGCCTCTAGTTTAGCTTCAATAATAGAACGATCAGTAATAACTTTACTTTGGTCCGAAACAATAGCCCCTATTTGACTTCCTTTTGGACGACTTTTAAAGTAAGAATCTGAAGCTTCAGCTGAAGTTTTAAAGGCTTCACCTTTAATAATAACTTGTCGCTCTAAAATAGGCCAAAAAAAAGAAATTCCAACTTTAGAGTGATGTTCTAGAGCTAATGCTTTTTCACTTTGATAGTTGGTGTAGAAAACAAAACCTTCTTCAGTTAAAGATTTTAAAAGAACGACTCTTCCTTTCGGAAAATTATCCAAACCTAAAGTTGATAGGGTCATTGCGTTTGCTTCTTCAATTTCAAAAGACTGCTCGGCTTGTTTAAACCATTCTTTAAAAAAAGAAATGGGATTGTCTTTAATATCTTTGATTCCTAAAGAACCTTTCAGGTAGGTTTTTCTTAAATGACCTAAATCTTCTTCTTTCATTTTTCTATAAGTTATAATCCATTTCTTTTAAATGGAAAAAGTTTTAAGGTCCTCAGCTAAAATGACATTTTCATATACTTTAGATGCCTCTTCAATAAATATTTTTTTATCAGGATATCGATTTGAGAAATGTCCTAATATTAATTTTTTAACCATTGCTTTATTAGCTATTGTAGCAGCTTGTAAAGCGGTACTATGTTTTGTTTTTTTTGCTAATTCACTATTTGTTTCTATAAATGTGGACTCATGGTATAATAAATCTACTTCTTTTATAAGGGGAATTAAAGGCTCAAAATAAGCAGTATCACTACAATAAGCATACCTTTTTGACCCTTCTGGATCAGTAGTATAAATTTCATTTTCCAATACTTTTCCGTCATCTAAGGTAATAGTTTCTCCTTTTTGTAATTGTTGAAATTGAAAAGATTGCAAATTAAAAGGAGTCAACTTATTTGTATTAATCTTTCGTTTGGTAGTCACTGTTGAAAATAAAAAACCATTAGTATATATTCTATGATCAAGGGGTAAGGTTTCGATTCGTATAGATTTATCTTCAAAAATGACTTCACTAGTTTTTGAAGATAATTCGTGAAAAAGAAGTGGGTAATTAGTCCATGATTTTGCATGTTTCAACTGAAGTGTAATAATTTCTTTGATACCAATGGGTCCATAAATAGTGAGAGGTGATATTCTTCCTAAAAGCCTAAAGGTACTAATCAATCCAATTAAACCATAAAAATGATCTCCGTGCAAGTGTGAAATAAAGATATGTTGAATGCGTGAAAATTTAATTTTAGTTTTTCTTAATTGAATTTGAGTTCCTTCTCCACAATCAATTAAGAAAAGGTGTCCTTTTACTTCCAATAATTGAGACGTTGTATGTTTATTTTCTCTTGGTGTTGCAGAATGACATCCTAAAATTGTTAATTTCATCATATTATAAACCTAAATCACGCTGCATTTGTTCGAAAGTAATAAAATCTAAGGCTTCTTTTTTAGTAGGCACAACTACCCATTCTGAAGGATAAGAATGTTTTATTCCTAAAGGGATAATAATAACAAAACAATAGTTAGAATTTCTTTGAAATGATTCTATAAATTTTAATACCGTTACTGGTAAAATATCGCTGGAACAATCTATGATTAAATCCTTTCCGCTTTCTTCTTTAAGCTGAATCAAAAGAGTTCTTTCTTCTTTTAAAAAATCAGCTGACCTACAAAATACTATCTGATTTTCTTCCCAGTAGATCATGAAATGGGTATGTTTAGTTTAGAAGCTAATAAATAAATTACAGCCATTCTAACAGCCACACCATTCTCAACTTGATCAAGAATTATTGCATGAGGTGAGTCAGCTACTTCACTAGTGATTTCAACACCTCTATTTACAGGTCCTGGATGTAGTATTACAATTTCTTTTCGCAACTGATTCAAGCGTTCAAAAGTTAATCCAAATGCTTGACTATATTCTCTTGTGGTTGGAAAATAACTTAATTCCATACGTTCATTTTGAACTCTAAGAATATTGGCTGCATCACACCAATTGAGAACCTTCATCAAATCAAAAGAAACAGAAACCCCAAGAGCTTCAATATGTTTTGGGAGTAGTGATTTTGGAGCACACAATCGCACTTCAGCCCCTAACATTTTAAGGGCATATATGTTAGATAAAGCTACCCTTGAGTGTAAAATATCTCCAATAATTGCAATTCGCTTACCAGATAAATCTCCAAACTTTTCGCGAAGCGAAAAAGCATCCAACAAAGCTTGCGTAGGATGTTCATGAGTACCGTCACCAGCATTAATAATACATGAATTTACTTGTTTAGATAAAAAGTGAGCCGCTCCTGGGTTTGGATGCCGCATCACAACCATATCAACTTTCATAGCTAAAATATTGTTAACTGTATCTACTAATGTTTCTCCTTTAGTTAATGAAGATTGAGTCGCAGAAAAATTAAGCACATCGGCACTAAGTCTTTTTTCTGCTAATTCAAAAGATAGTTTTGTTCGCGTACTATTTTCAAAAAACAAGTTTGCTATAGTAATATCTCGAAGACTAGGCACCTTTTTAATTGGTCTATTTATAACTTCTTTGAAATGGATAGCTGTTTCAAAAATTAAGTGTAAATCTTCCTCTTTGAGGTACTTTATGCCAAGAAGATGGGAAACACTTAAGGTTTTCATTCGTTCTGTTTTTCTAAGTAAACAATATTTTTTAAAGGTGAATCAGACCATACTACCTTTACCTTATCACCTTGTAGGGCATCTATTTGTGCTCCTAAATAATCGGGTTGTATCGGTAAATGCCTGCTGAATCTTCGATCTACTAAAACCAATAATTCAATTGAATTAGGCCTTCCATAGGTGTCAATAGCAGTGAGTGCTGAGCGAATACTTCTTCCTGTAAATAAAACATCATCAATAAGTACTACATCTTTAGATTCAATATTAACTTCCATTTCAGTAGGCTTAGCATTTAGTGTACGTTCGTTTCTTCTGAAATCGTCTCTAAAGAAAGTTGTGTCTAATTTACCAGTATGTAAATCTTGTATTCCCGAATTATTTAAAAGAATAATAAGTTGATCTAATAAATTAACACCTCTAGGCTGAAGTCCTACTAGAATAGTATTTGAAAAATCACCATGGCGTTCAATCAACTGACAACACAATCGATTTAGCATGATGTTTACTTTTTTCTCGCTAAGAAGAATTTTAGGTGTCATCATTCATCTATTTTACAAAAGTATTGTTTTATATAGTATAAAAAAAACCCTCCTAATGGAGGGTTTTTTTTTAAAATAATAAAATTTCAAATGATTATTTATCATTATCCATTTTTTCTTTTAAGTTTGCTAGAGCATCTAAATCTCCAAGGGTTGACTTTTCAGAGTTTGAAGCAGCAATTTTTTTGGTTGCTCGCTTCACATTTTTCATTTCTTGCTCTTTAAATAAAACCGTGTGAGAAGCTACAACTCTTTTAAACTCTTTGTTGAATTCAATAATTTTAAAAGTAGCTTCCTCTCCCTTTCCGATTTTTGATCCATCCTCTTTCTCTAAATGACGAGAAGGCACAAAGGCAATAATATCATCGTTAAAATGAATTGTTGCTCCTTTATCTACAATTTCGGTTATAGAAGCAGTGTGCTCAGTGTCTAAGGCAAATTCTTTCTCGTATATATCCCAAGGGTTGTCTTTGGTTTGCTTATGTCCTAAGCTTAATTTACGACCTTCTACATCCAATTCTAATACAATAACATCAATTTTATCTCCTAAAGCAAGAACCTCAGATGGATGCTTCACTTTCTTTGTCCAAGACAAGTCAGAGATATAAACCAATCCGTCAATACCTTCCTCAAGCTCGATAAATACACCAAAATTAGTGAAGTTTCTTACCAGTCCTGAATGCTTAGAACCAATAGGGTATTTAGAGGTAATATCTGTCCATGGGTCTGGAGTAATTTGCTTGATTCCTAGTGACATTTTTCTTGACTCACGATCAATTGTTAAGATAACTGCTTCTATTTCATCACCAACTTTCACAAAGTCCTGAGCAGAACGTAAGTGTGTAGACCAAGACATTTCAGAAACGTGAACTAATCCTTCAACACCTTCTTCAATTTCGACAAATGCACCATAATCAGCAATAACGACTACTTTACCTTTAACTTTTTCACCTTCTTTAAGCGTTTCCGATAGTTTTTCCCAAGGATGTTCACTCAATTGTTTAAGTCCTAATTGAATACGTGATTTATTATCATCAAAATCAAGTATTACTACGTTTAATTTTTGATCTAATTCTAAAATCTCACTTGGGTGATTGATTCGGCTCCAAGAAAGATCTGTAATGTGGATCAATCCGTCAACACCTCCTAGATCGATAAATACTCCATATGAAGTTATATTCTTTACAGTTCCTTCTAATACTTGTCCTTTTTCTAATTGGCCAATAATTTCTTTTTTCTGTTCTTCAATATCAGCCTCAATTAATGCTTTATGAGAAACAACAACATTTTTAAACTCATGATTAATTTTAACAACTTTAAATTCCATTGTTTTATTTACATATTGATCGTAATCTCGAATTGGTTTTACGTCAATTTGAGAACCCGGTAAAAAAGCTTCAATGCCAAATACATCTACAATCATTCCTCCTTTTGTTCTGCACTTAACAAAGCCACTAACTATTTCAGCATGATCATGAGCGTGATTAACACGATCCCATGCTTTAATTACTCTTGCTTTTCTGTGAGATAAAACCAATTGACCTGAGCGATCTTCACGCATATCAACAATTACCTCAACTTTATCCCCAACTTTTAAGTCTGGGTTATAGCGAAATTCATTTAAAGAAATAACACCTTCTGACTTTGCATTAATATCAATTATAGCTTCACGCTCAGTCATATAGACAACTTCACCTTCAATTACATCATCATCTGATGTATCAACAAAGTTTTCTTTAACAAGTTTTTCAAATGCATCAAGTTGTTTATCTTCAATTACGTCGATTCCTTCTTGATAGTTGTGCCAGTTAAAAGTGTCAAGAAATTCTGCTTGTGCAACTTTATTGTCTTCTTTAGAAGCTTTCACTTCTTCAACTACAGCAACATCATGTGTGGTTTCAACAGAAATAGCTTCAACTGAAGTAGCTTCAACTTTAACCTTAACGGTTTGTTTCTTTTCAATTTTTGCTTTAGTAGTTTTTTTAACAGGTGCTTTGGTAGCAGTGACTTTTTTAGCTGGTGCTTTTTTAGCAGCAGCTGAAGTTGCAGGACTTTTTTCTGCAGCTTTTTCGGTTGGTTTTTTGGCCATTTCCGAGGAAGTTTTGTATTCTATAACCGGGAAAACCTTAATTACGATTTATAGAAGTTGTTTATAAAAGTTTAATGCTTTCGGTTTTTCCATACAATTAAAAGCGTACAAATATATTCTTAATCTATTGAAAAACAAGGATTTTATCTATTTTTTATTAATAATGTAATGACTTGTAAAGTATTATATTAACAAAGAAGGCTGATTATATTTAAGACTTTACTATGCTCTCAATTAATACATTAAACACATCATCAATACTCATGTAGCTTACATCAATCTCAATAGCATCCTTTGCTTTTTTCAAAGGCGTAACAGTTCGTGTTGAATCTTGATGATCACGAGCTGTAATATTAGCAAGCACTTCCTTTAAAGTTTCGGTAATTCCTGCTTTTTGTTGTTCCTCATAACGTCGTTTGGCTCTTATTTTGGGTGAAGCTATTAAAAAAAACTTATAATCGGCTTCAGGAAAAACTATGGTACCAATATCACGACCATCCATAATAACTCCCTTTGAGCTTCCCATTTTCTTTTGTATATCAACTAAAAATGATCTTATTTCAGGAACACTAGCAACGTCACTCACTTTATCATTTACCTTAGATTGACGAATTGAATCTGTAATATTTTCACCATTTAAAAAAGTTTGTTGACCATTTTTAGTATGTTCAAAATCAATTGAAATTTGAGGTAAAGAATCAATTAATAAGTTAATATCAATACTACCGTCTGTTGTTTGTAGTTGACCAAAATAAGTAACTGCGCGATACATAGCTCCTGTATCCACATAAACACATCCAAAGTGTTTTGCTAGACTTTTGGCTTGGGTACTTTTTCCAGTTCCCGCATAACCATCTATGGCAACAATAATTTTTTTCATTTTTTAAAAATACAAGGAACTTAGCATTCTATTGAGAGGAAAATAGATTTTTTGCATGTAATACTTTTTGAGTCGTAATTGCATGAGTTAAAACTTCACTCATTTCTCTAACATAATGAAAGGTCATACCCTTTATATAAGTAATATTAATTTCCTCTATATCCTTACGATTGTCTTCACAAAGAATGATTTCCTTGATTTTAGATCTTTTAGCAGCTAATATTTTCTCTTTAATTCCTCCTACTGGTAAAACCTTTCCTCGCAAAGTTATTTCTCCTGTCATTGCAAGGTGTTTCTTTACTCTCTTTTGGGTAAATAAAGACACTAATGAAGTTAACATTGTGATTCCTGCACTAGGTCCATCTTTAGGTGTTGCACCCTCAGGGACATGAATATGAATATTATAAACATCGAATTTAAAGCTAGAAAGGCCTAAATAATCTGCGTTAGCCTTAATGTATTCCATAGCAATAGTAGCTGACTCTTTCATAATCTTCCCAAGATTCCCTGTAATGCTCAAGTTACCTTTCCCTGGAGAAATAGCAGATTCTATAAAAAGAATGTCGCCACCCACTGAAGTCCATGCTAAACCAGTAACTACTCCTGCTACATGATTGTTTTCATACAAATCTCTATGTACTTTAGCAGGACCTAAAATAGTTGTTAAATCTGTTAAATTAGGATTGGTTTTATAATCTTCTTCCATTGCAATAGACTTAGCGGCATATCTAACGGCTTTTGCTACTTGTTTTTCCAAACCTCTAACTCCCGATTCTCTAGTATAACTTTCAACTATTTTATCAAGTACTGATTTTTTTAATTTAAGTTGTGCAGGCTTCATCCCATGTTCTTTTATTTGCTTTGGCAATAAAAATTTATGTGCAATTCCTGTCTTCTCTTCAAGTGTATATCCACTAACGTTGATAATCTCCATTCTATCACGAAGGGCTGGATGAATTGGACTTAAACTATTAGCGGTTGCTACAAATAATACCTTAGAAAGATCAAATCCTAATTCTAAAAAATTATCATAAAACGTCTCGTTTTGTTCAGGATCGAGTACTTCTAACAATGCCGATGCTGGATCACCCTGTGCTCCAGTTGATAATTTGTCGATTTCATCCAATACAAAAACAGGATTAGAGGTACCTGCCTTTTTTAAACTTTGAATAATTCGACCAGGTAATGCACCAATATATGTTTTTCGATGACCACGAATCTCAGCTTCATCACGCATTCCTCCTAAAGAAATACGAATATATTCTCGCCCTAAAGCTTCTGCTATTGACTTGCCTAAAGAGGTTTTTCCTACTCCAGGAGGTCCATATAAACAAAGTATGGGTGATTTCATGTCATTTCGTAGCTTCAAAACTGCCAAATGCTCTATTATACGTTTTTTTACTTCTTCTAATCCAAAATGATCTCTATCAAGTATTTTTTGTGCTCGTTTTAAATCAAAATTATCTGCTGAAAACTCATTCCAGGGAAGGTCTAGAAATAAATCCAAATAATTTCTTTGAATAGAATATTCAGCAACTTGAGGATTCATACGTTGCATTTTCATCAACTCTTTATCAAAATGCTTACTGACTTCTTTTGACCATAACTTTAAAGCAGCACGGGCTTTCATTTCCTCTACCTCTTCTTCATAGGATGCTCCTCCAAGCTCCTCCTGAATTGTCTTCATTTGCTGGTTAAGAAAATATTCTCGCTGCTGAGAATCCATCTCTGTTCGAACACGAGATTGTATGTCGTTTTTTAAAGCCAACTTTTGATACTCTTCATTCATGTGTTTTAAACACATTAATGCACGTTTATGAAGACTAACTTCCGCAAGAATTTTTTGTTTTTCCTTCACATTTACATTCATATTGGAAGACACAAAATTGATCAAAAATGAGGGAGTCTGAATATTTTTTATGGCAAAAGAAGCCTCTGAAGGAATATTTGGGTTTTCTTGAATGATCTGAAGCGCCAAATCTTTTATTGAATCAATAGTGGCAATAAACTCTTTGTCTGTCTTTTTAGGAATATGATCTTCTACACCTTCAATTGAAGCTCTCAAGTATGGTTGCTCCTCAAGAATACTCTTAATTTTAAAACGCTTTTTTCCTTGAATAATAATCGTAGTATTTCCGTCAGGCATTTTCAATACCCTTAAAATTTGTGCTACTGTTCCTAGTTCATGAACGTCTTTCGCGCCCGGATCTTCTTCTGCACTATTTTTTTGAGCTACAACACCAATTGTTTTATCTACTTTATTTGCTTCTTTTATAAGCTGTATAGATTTATCTCTACCTGCTGTTATAGGAATTACTACCCCAGGAAAAAGAACAGTATTTCTTAGTGGTAGAATGGGAACTGAGTCTGGCAGAGATTCATTTGCTATTGCCTCTTCGTCTTCTGAGGACATTAAAGGTATTAAATCTGCTTCAGATTCTATATCTTGCAGTGACAAGTTGTCAACTACATTAAAAAAGGATTTCGCCATTTTATATTTTTTAGGTCATTATGTCACTGCTAAAGGAGGTTAAGAGTATTGTTTATTACTCCTTTAATGAAAAACTTCTTTTACAATAACATATAGCATATAATGGCAATAGTTATGCCATTAAACTATCTTAACAGAAAGTGTAACAACTTAAAAAAAAATTCTCTTTTAGAAATAACCAAATATTTTGAATTACAAAAAACAATCAATAAATACTTTTATTGAATCATGTAAAAAGAAAAATCAAGAAGATGCTTTAGATACGGTTCAAGAAGGATTCATTAATGCCTTCGAAAAACTAGATCAATATAATTAAACAGGTAGTTTTGAAGGTTGGTTGCGAAAGATTGTTGCTCGAAAAAGCATCGATTTTAGGCTCTGGAGAAGTTTTTTGTAAAGGGAATCCTATTAAACAAATGACAAAAGTTACAGGGCCTGGAGATATTACCGAAAAAGACTAACTTAAATTTTTTCGTGGAACGCGAAAGAGCATGAGTGCTCCTGCTATAAAAAAGATCATAAAGACTAAAATAGCATTTCGCATACTACCTGTGATTTGATCAATAACACCGAATAGGGACATTCCAATAATAATTCCTATTTTTTCTGTTACATCATAAAAACTAAAAAAAGATGTGGTGTCTTCCGTTTTTGGAATCAGTTTAGAATAGGTTGAACGTGAAAGAGCTTGAAGTCCACCCATAACCATTCCTACCATTCCAGCAACAGTATAAAACTCAATAGGTGTATGAATATGATATGCATAAAAACATAAACCTGCCCAAATAAAGTTTATCACAATTAAAACCCTCAAGTTTCCGAAATGTTTAGAGGCTTTTGCGGTAAGGATTGCACCTATAATTCCTACAAGTTGAATTAAAAGAATACTCGCGATAAGTCCAGTAGTTTTTGCTCCAGTGCTCCCCCATTCAATTTCCTCTTCCCCAAAATAAGCCGCCACTAAAAGAACTGTCTGAAGTGCCATACTATACAAGTAAAATGCTGGTAAAAATCGTTTAATGCTTGTATTGTGTTCTAGTAATTTCCAAACGCTTTTAAGCTCTTTATAACCATTCCAAAAAATATCTTTAGTAATTTTCACCTCTCGGTTTCCCCTTGGCAAATAATAAAATGAGATTTGACTAAAAACGAGCCACCAAACCCCAGCAGAAACAAATGAATATCGCATCGCTGTCATTGCAGCTTCACTTTCAGTTCCAGAAATCCCAAAAAGATCGGGCTTCATAACCATCGCTAAATTAGACAACAACAAAAGAACACTCCCTACATAGCCCACAGAAAAACCAAGAGCACTAACACGGTCTTGTTGATCATTAAAAGCAATATCTGGAAGATAGGAATTGTAAAAAACTAAACTGGACCAGTAACCTATTAAGCCTAAAAAGTATATGAAAAGTCCCAAATAAATAGTGTCTAATTTAAAAAGATATAGTCCAATACAAGAGGTGGATCCGATGTACACAAATATTTTCATGAAACGCTTCTTATTTCCAATATAATCAGCAATTCCAGAAAGTAAAGGAGAAATAATAGCAACAATTAAAAAAGCAGACGCAGTTACAAAACTGATCATGGCAGTATTCTTTATTTCATACTGAAAAAAAGAAATTAAATTATTATCAGAAAATAAGGATCCATAGTATATTGGAAAAATAGCTGATGAAATGACCAATGGATAAACAGAATTGGCCCAATCATAAAAAGCCCAAGCATTTATTAATTTTTTACTCCCTTTTTTTAAAGGAGTTTTTAATGCAAACATGAATCAAATTTAATAAAAATAGAAAGATATGCTAATCTTATTATTTATTGATTAATAACTGACAATTCGTTCCCTAATTATAATTATTTACTAAGTTAGTATTACTGGGTTTAGATCGAAAAACTTTATTAGGTTTCAGAAGAAAAAAGATTACTATTTTTGATTAAAATTGAGAAAGATGAAAAAATACTTTTTACCACTAGTCTTTGCATTATTACTTTCTTGCCAAGGAAATTCGCAAAATAATAAAAATCAAAAAAAAGCATATAAAATCATTAAAACAGATGCAGAATGGAAATCAAGTTTACCCTCTTTAGCATACAACGTTTTAAGACACTCAGCAACAGAACGACCGTTTACAGGGCTACTAAATGATAATAAACGAGAAGGAACTTATCTTTGTGGAGGCTGTAAAGTACCATTGTATGAATCGCAATATAAATATGATTCAAAATCTGGATGGCCATCATTTGATAGAGGAATTGAAGAAAACTTAGAATATGATGTAGACTATAAAATTGGCTACCCAAGATCAGAATTAAAATGCAGTAGATGTGGGAGTCACCTAGGACACATGTTTAACGACGGTCCAAAAAAAACTACTGGACAACGTCATTGTATTAATTCTGCTGCTTTAACTTTTATTCCAAAAGATGAAAAATAAGGTTTATAAAATTTCGAAAACAGACGCTGAATGGAAGAAAGAATTAAGTAGTGATGAATTTAAGATATTAAGAGAAAAGGGAACTGAACTTCCATTTACTGGTGTTTTCAATGATCACTATGAAGCTGGAACATATATTTGCAAAGGATGTGGAAATGCTTTATTTACATCTGATTCAAAATTCAAAAGTAGCTGTGGATGGCCTTCTTATGATGCAGCACTTCCTGAAGCTATAGAATATATAAAAGACACTAGTCATGGGATGCTACGTACAGAAATAGTTTGCGCTAATTGCGGTGGACATCAAGGGCATTTATTTAATGATGGCATTACATCTACAGGAGAACGGTATTGCGTTAATGCTGCCAGTATTGATTTCTCAAAGGAGAAGAAATAAGACTTAAAATTGTTATCAGTTTTGTAAATTTGCAATAAATTTAAATTACATTTCATGAGTTCATATGACATTATTGTAGTAGGAAGTGGCCCTGGAGGTTACGTAACCGCTATTCGTGCCTCACAACTTGGTTTTAAAGTTGCCATCGTAGAAAAAGAAAGTTTAGGAGGTGTTTGTTTAAATTGGGGATGTATACCCACAAAAGCGCTCTTAAAATCTGCAC
>Ga0307986_10000113_pt1 | contig 55542 bp, 59 predicted proteins | sample EllFjometageno82_FD_203170 | JGI IMG/M metagenome (GOLD analysis project Ga0307986, IMG submission 203170) | Marine microbial communities from Ellis Fjord, Antarctic Ocean - #82 | ecosystem: Environmental > Aquatic > Marine > Unclassified | place: Southern Ocean | collected 2014-10-09 | reverse complement strand
TTTTATGCATTGATTTAATTGATGTTTCGCAGTAAAAACTTCACACGAAACAAAATGCCCTTGTAGCTCAGCTGGTAGAGCAATTGATTTGTAATCATTGGCCATCAAATAATCATTCACACATGTTATTTATCTAGTAAATACTAGCATCATTTAAGAATAAAAGATTCGGTTTTTTTATTTAAGATATACCGACAGTATGCCGACAGATCAGTTAATAAGATTTTATCAAAAGATTAATTTTAATTAAAAATTATAAAACTTTTTTATGGAAGAAAATAATGTGCGCTTATGCCTAGATTAAATTAGTTAGAAATATGTACTATTAAAATAATATTATACATCTAACGATATTGAGAAAATTACTTCATAACAATGGAGCTCAACGTTTCCTCTCCAAGCCGTATGGCTTAGAGCTTCTATTCGTTTTGGATAAGTGTAAAAAAAATGGGTCGGACAACAGTATTGATGATACGTTTAACTTGATTTTATTTAACAAGCCACGCAAAGAAGCATTCAGCATATTTGTTGAATAGTTGTGGAAACAAAAACACCTAGTAAAATCAAAAAGTAAAATTAAAGCTAGTAAAAGTATATTGCAATTGTCTAATGAGATGTTCGAAACGTTAAAAAAATTCAAAGATTCTTAAGCATGCATCGCGATACCCCTCAATCATTCTGTCAAACAGATTTTCAAACTGCTTAGAACTGAACAGTTCTCAAGGTTTTTTTGTATGACAAGTATACGCAAAGCGTTTACTTTATAACTCCTCAACAGTTCCTTGGGCTTAATTGATCGTTGCTTTGCCCTACGCCTTATCTGTTGTTCTACTTCCAATTTTCAAACCAACAGCCTTTGATAACTTATAATTTGATACTTTCTCGTCATTGCTATTAGCAAATAATATGTGTTCATATACATCAAATGCCATCTTGTATGTTTTGAATTTGATAGGGTTGGTAAGACTATAAGGAGAATTCAAATATGCTGGATTGCGTATTTGTCTTCTCTTTTTAAACGTTATCTTTTTTGAGAATATACGTTCAATTGACATATCTTTCTGTCTACGTGTAATTATTTTTGGTATTCTTGTTATCAGATTACCTTTATCATCTGCTAATTATATTACTGTACCTCTATCCTCAACAAGCAACATTTTGTTGATAGTAATTGGCTCAGATGTAATATTAATAATAGAGGAAAATTTTATAGTAAAATCTGCTATCTAAATTTAAGATATTTTTATTTGCAATAAGAATCCTTTACAATGAGCATCAGTGTCGGCTTGTAGATCATCATCCCAAGTCTCAAAAACCTCATACATATCAGAAAGGTATGTAATGAACTTTGTCTCGCTGAAAGTCCAAATTGGAAAAGTTGCCTCATAAATATTATTTGGAACAATTTGGATGGATAGTTCATCATTCATCGAATTAGAAAAAGGTGTTCTAACAATAAGAATAAATTTGGGTTTGGCTTTCTTTATTTGGTCTAAAATATCATAAGGTTTTTCTAAGTAACAAATAGAACCACACATCATTATAACATCTATTTCAAAATCAATATTTGAGATAGATCCACTAAAAGATAGTACGTCTGTTTGGAACTCATTAGTTCCAATACGAACATATTCCGACTGCTCAATTATTGTCCATTTTTTAGATACGCCCAAACTATCCAAGTATTTTAAATTTTGCCTATATGAAGTACCTAAAGCACCCCCAAAATCAACTACGTGCAATCTATTCTGAGTATTTGCAATAAAAAGCAATGAAGATAGTAACTTATAATCATATTGAATTTTATTGAAAATAACTGAATCTCGCTCATAAACAGCCTTACCGTCTCTTACTAAACGTGCAGAATTCAATGTTTTATTAAAAACATCTGCGGTATTATAAGAAGTTGAAATATCTAAAGCTTCATCCCAGTTTTTGACATTTCTAATAAATTTTTTACGATGAAATAACTTCTTAAACCAAAAAATAAGTGGTGTTATAGATTTTAAAAATAACATTTGCAGAGTGTGTAGTGTTTTTACAAATTTAGCTAGTGTAAATTTTATTCTTTTTGACGTTTTCCCATTTGATTGTTTTGATTATTTTTAATGGATGAAAACATGATTTAGAAATCCTATGGGATGCAGGATTCCCATACCGACTCCATGCCGACAGATCAGTCACATTCAGTAACTTTTCATCACAATTTAAGTGAGCTGCTAACAAGCAGCGAACACCTATATTGTTTTTTATGCATTGATTTAATTGATTTTTCGCAGTAAAAACTTCACACGAAAGCATAAGCCCTTGTAGCTCAGCTGGTAGAGCAATTGATTTGTAATCAATAGGTCCGCGGTTCGACTCCGTGCGGGGGCACCATCACTCGATAAAATCAACAGTTATTATTTTTGCAAAGTTAAAATTTAACTAAATTTTAATATTTATTATGATCAGGTGTGATTAGATCAAACAATCTTTTTCATGAATAGTTATGTTTTACATAGGATGCAAATTAAAGTTCAATTCATCAAAAAATTTAAAACGATTTGAAGCAAATTCATTAAATTTTTTAAGATCACTTTCACTAATTTTACCTGCTTTATATCTTACAGAAATCCAGGCTACTATTGACTCTGCAAAATCTTCGGTTGAATTTGTCTGCGCATATTCAGAAACATAATTTTTTTTATCTAACTTTCTTGCTTTGTTCCATTTGTTTGGTGAGATAACTCCAGTAAGTTGCTGAATAACATGTGCTAATTCATGAGCCATTACAACAGCACAATGAGAGTGATAAGAGTTACTGGTATTACATTGTTGATTACCACTAGGTTTAAGTTTGTATCGAGGTACGTTAATATGGAATGCTTTTTCTTTTTGGTTTACCCACCACAATCCCAATCCATCATCATATCCATTATCATTATGTATAAAGATTTTGTCATTATAAATTTTTAAAAAATTAGGCATTTGGCCATACATATGGGAAAAAAATAACGCTTCCTTTTCTGCTTTTTTAAAATCTTTTTTGTCTTTTTCGTATTCGACAAACAATTCTACTGAAATATTGTTTTTGAATGCTGCTGTAAAATTAAATGATCTAAAGGTTTTTTTTTTTTTAAAGCCAGAAGTGCGTTTTACTCTCTGTGTAATACTACTAACATTCTTTTCTTTGTTAAATGTAAGCTTTTCAAAGGTTGTTGGACTTTTTTTTGTAAAAATTAAATTATCCCACAACAGGTATTCATGAACAAAAGCGCCACCATATTTTTTCTTTTTTTCTAATTTTTTTTTAAGTTTATCCTCAATTTTTTTTATTAAAGCAGTATCTTTGCCATAAACAATTTTGTCACCAATTGAAAATAAATGACAATTCTTTATTCCATATCCTGAAGCTCCTTTTAAACAACCGCTATAAGCTTTTTCATTTGCTATATCAAAATCATTTTCTACAGCAGTTTTCCAATACCAGTTCTGCCTGCTAGTACAGCCAAAATACATAAAATATGCTTTTTTTTTGTTTTCTTTTGACTGTGTGAATAATTTAACTTTTTTATCAAACAGTAATGTGCCTTTTTTAACACATCTATCATTTAATTCCTTAATTTCTTCAGCGTAAGCATTCCCACTTAACAACAAGCCCAAAAATATCATTACTAAAAGTTTTTTCATTATCAAAACTTTAGCACTGCAATTAAAAAGTAAACAGATTAAAATATTTTGCAATTAATGTTACTAATTAATGTTTATTTAAGAAATTGTTCTGGATTTGTAATTAATGGGTCTGCGGTTCGGCTCTGTGCAGGAATGCCACCACAGAACACCTGGTTGCTTATTTATACCTCTAGTGATAAAATTAAATTTATAGTTATATAAAATAATATTAATTTAAGTGAATGAATTCTAATAAAAATAAAATTTCATCTAACAGAAGCTTTGGTATAGTTTTTTCTATTTTTTTTTTATTGATATCTTTATGGCCGTTATTAAATAATGGTGAGATAAGATTATGGGCTTTTATTATTAGTTTAATTTTTATAATTTTAGCAATATTAAAACCATATTTACTCACACCTTTAAATAAAATTTGGGCAAAGTTTGGTTTTTTTTTAGGAACATTCATTCCTCCTATTGTTATGGGCTTTGTTTTTTTTGTTATCGTCACACCTACCGGTTTATTAATGAGATTTTTTTCAAAGGATTATTTAAATTTGAAAAAAAACAATAATAAATCTTACTGGATCAATTCAAGTGATCAAAAAAGCAAAATGAAGAATCAATTTTAACTTTAAAGAGTAAAAAAAATGAATTGTTTAAAAAAAAATTCATCAGAAAAAAAAGGCATTTATAGATTTGAAATAAATGATAGTGAGACAAAAAAAGTTACTAATTTTTATAAAGAGAGCCCTTTTCCAGATTATAAATCTGATGATAATAAATCTACTATTGTAGAAAAAGGTAATAAGAATTATTTGTCATCAAAATTTAAAAAATTTATTGGTTATAAAAAAGATGTTTTAGAGGTTGGTTGTGGAACTGGTCAGTTAGCAATTTATTTTGCCTTGGGCACAAATAATAGAGTCGTAGGCTTAGATCCAACAATTGAATCGCTAGAACTTGCCTCTGATTTTGCAACAAAACACAGTATTGAAAATATTGATTTTGTTAATGCTGATATTTTTGATGATGTACTAAAAGATAAATTTTTTGATTTTATATGGTGCAATGGTGTTTTGCATCACACCAAAGATCCTTACGGTGCTTTTAGAGTTTTAATTAAATCTTTAAAAAATGAAGGATATGTTTTAATTGGTCTGTATAATAAAATTGGAAGAATAAGAACAGTTTTTAGAAGATATATGTTTAAAATATTTGGTACTAAATATTTGGATATATTTGACCCCACATTAAGAAATTTAAAAAACAATAAAGAAGAAAAAAAAGCCTGGATAAGAGATCAATACATTCATCCTATTGAAAGCTTACACACGATAGACAATGTTTTAGACTGGTTTGACAAAAACAATATTGAATTTATTAATTCAATTCCTTCAAGTAATTTTGATGGAGATGATGACGACTTATTTGCAAAAAAATCTAGAGGAGACCTTTATTCAAGAATATCAAATCAATTTTCAATGATTTTTAACAATTTAGGTTCTGATGGTGGATTATTTATTGTCATAGGAAAAAAAAATGAGCAAAGTTAATTTAGACCTACTTTTATAGGAATTTAATGAAAAATATAATAGAGATAGCCCTTTAACTTTATATAAAAAGATTTATTAAACAGCTATGGATTTTATTAAAGAATTTTGGGAATTTCTTAAAATTAGAAAAAAATATTGGTTATTTCCAATATTATTAACACTTGTTTTATTTGGAGCGTTTATTATTTTAACTCAGGGATCAGCTTTGGCTCCTTTTATATATACAATCTTCTAAAATGAGTTCTATCATAGGTATTTCAGCCTACTACCATGACAGTGCTGCTACATTAATAATTGATGGTAAAATTATAGCTGCCGCACAAGAAGAAAGGTTTACAAGAAAAAAACATGATGCTAGCTATCCTTTTAACTCCATAGAGTTTATTTTAAGTTATTCAAACTTAAAGTTATCTGAGATTGATCAAATTATTTTTTTTGAAAAACCTTTTTTAAAATTTGAAAGACTATTAGAAACTTATGTGGCTTTTGCACCTAAAGGAATTTTATCGTTTTGCAAGGCTATACCAATCTGGCTAAGGGATAAACTATTCCTAAAGAAAATGCTTTTTGATGAGTTAAAAAAACATGACGAAAATTTTAAAGATATTAAAAAAATATTTTTTTCAGACCATCATTTAAGTCACGCTTCAAGTGCTTTTTTTCCCTCACCATTTGAAGAAGCTATAGTTTTAACAGCTGATGCTGTTGGTGAGTGGGCAACAACAACTGTAGCCATAGGAAAAAAAAATAATCTTGAAGTAAAAAAAGAAATTCATTTCCCTCACTCACTTGGATTGCTATATTCAGCTTTTACTTATTACACAGGTTTTAAAGTTAATAGTGGTGAGTATAAGTTGATGGGTTTGGCGCCTTATGGCACACCAATATATGAAGATAAAATTGTTAATAATTTAATTGACATTAAAGAGGATGGTACTTTTCGTTTAGACCAAACTTATTTTAATTATGCGGTAGGATTAACAATGACCAGTAAAAAGTTTCACAACCTATTTGGTCAAGAGCCTAGAAACTCTAAAAAAGATCAATTAACTCAGTTTCATATGGATATAGCTGCATCCATTCAAAAAGTTACTGAGGATATAATGATAAAACTAGCAAAATCATTAAGAGCAGAATTTAAAATATCTAATTTATGTTTGGCTGGTGGTGTTGCTCTAAATTGTGTTGCCAATGGAAAAATTCTTAAAGAGAAAATTTTTGATAATATTTGGATTCAACCTGCCGCAGGTGATGCAGGAGGATCATTAGGAGCAGCACTAGCACTTTGGCATGTAGAACAAAATAATCCAAGAAAAATTAACCCAAACGATGACATGCAAGGTTCATATCTAGGTCCTGAATATTCGCAAAAAGAAATTGAAAATGAGTTAGATAAAATGGGTGCAGTTTATAAAGTAAAAAACGAAGAAGAGTTGTTAAATCAAACTGCAGATGATTTGTCGAAGGGAGATGCTGTAGGGTGGTTTCAAGGAAGAATGGAATTTGGACCACGAGCACTAGGTGCAAGATCTATTTTAGGAGACCCAAGAAGTTCTGAAATGCAAAAGAATTTAAATTTAAAAGTTAAATATAGAGAAAGCTTTCGACCATTTGCTCCATCCATTTTAAGAGAAGACCTTTCAGAATGGTTTGATATGAATGAAGACAGTCCGTATATGCTATTAGTTACAAATATTAATAAAAATAAAATTATAGAGATGAATGAAGAACAGAAAAAATTATTTGGTATTGATAAATTAAATATAAAAAGATCTGAAATACCAGCAGTTACCCATATAGACTATTCTGCCAGAGTACAAACAGTACATGAAGAAACTAATAAAAAATATTTTAAACTTATTCAGAAATTTAAAGAAAAAACAAAATGTCCAATAATTGTAAACACTTCATTTAATGTAAGAGGTGAGCCAATTGTAAATACACCAGCGGATGCATTTAATTGCTTCATGGGTACAAATTTAGATAAACTTGTGATTGGCGATTGTTACTTAGACAAAAATAATCAAGATCAGTTATTGAAAAGAAATTATTCAACAGAGTTTGAACTAGATTAAGTTTTACAAAATGCTTTATTTGAGTTATTTATAAATCCAATGCATCGTTTTTTTAACTTTTTTTTTTTAATCACTTCACTTTTCTTACTTTTATACACTTTTTATAGAGCAGAAATTATTTGGAGTGGCGATGGAAGAGAATATTATTACATCTATTATTTTGTTTCGATCATATTAGTTATATTTTCATTAATATTTTTTTTTCTAAATAGTCATTTAAAAACTTATATAATTATATTTTTTACCACAACTTTAATTTCCTTATATTCGTTTGAAACTTATTTAAATTTGCCAGATGACAGGGCTCTTAAAAAAAAGATTAAACTATATAAAGACTTGGGAAAAGATTTCGACACACGAACTATAAGGCAAGTATATAGAGATCTAAAAAAGACTGACAAAGAAGTCTCAGTTAAGGTTTCACCAAAAGAATATTTAAAATCAAAAAATATTGAAACTCACCCGCTTTCAGGAATTTCAAATAGTAAAACTGTTTATCAAAATGAGAATGGTTACTACATGATTTATACATCTGATAGATATGGATTTAATAATCCAGACTATGAGTGGGATTCTAAAGAAGTTGAATATTTACTTATAGGAGACTCTGCTACCCATGGTGCAGCTGTTAATAGACCAGATGACATTGCCTCACAACTTAGGATTTTATCCTCAAATAGTGTTTTAAGCTTAGGTTATAGTGGAAATGGCCCTCTAATTGAATATGCAGGACTTAGAGAGTATGCTCCAAAAAATGTTAAAAAAATTATTTGGTTATTTACTGACAATGACATTAGTGCCTTAGGATATGAATTAGAAAGTCAAATTCTCACAAAATATTTAAAGGATCTAAACTTTACTCAAAACTTAAAATCAAGACAGGAAGAAATAAATAAATTAGTTAAAAAAAAGATAGTTAGTAGCGAAAAAAGTATCAAGAAATTTAACTTTTTTAGATTTTTAAAAATTTATAAAGTAAGAAGTTTAATAATACGTAATAATCAAATAAATGAGGGCTATACAATAGATAAGCCAGCCGAATTTATAGAAATTATTAAGTCAACAAAAAAATATGCTAAAATTAATGGCGCAGAATTTTATTTTGTTTATCTTCCATTAGCTCAATTTTTTAATGAAAATTATGACTATAGTAATTATGAGGGTGTAAAAAAAATTATGAAAGATTTAAATGTTTCTTTTATTGATATTAACGATGTTTTTGTCAAAGAGAAAGATCCAAAAAGCTTTTTTCCATTTAGAATGTTTGGTCATTATAACCCTGCGGGTTATCACAAAGTTTCAAAAGCAATTTTCGATTTAACTAACAATAATTAGTTAAATAGATTTATCTTTTTTGAATTTAATTTTTTTTTCGTCAATATTGTTAAATTTAATTTTATCACTAGACAGACTATAAGGTCCCTGTTTAACCTCTATCATTTCAACAGCTTTTAGAACTTTAAAACCATGTCCTCCATGGACCAACATGATTATATCATTTTCGTAAACTTTCTTGCTAAATAAATATTTTTGATTTTTGTTATAAAAATCAACTCTAAGAGTGCCCTTTAATATAATTAAAACCTCTGTTGTCATCATTATTTTGGTAACTCTCTTTTTGTGATGATGTGGCAAAATTATATGATCTTTTTTATGCTTCATATAACCAAATTGTTGGGTTGCATACTTATCCGTAAAAAAATTAATACCTTTTTTTTTTCGAAATTTACTTCTAATGATTAAAGCATATTGTTTTTTACCGTATGTAATATTTTCAATCATAAGAGCTTTATATTACAATTTTTATAGATAATAAAAAATTAGTTTTTTCTAAATCGTATCCTAAGAATTCTTATCAGGTAATCTAAGCCTAAATCAAAAAATCTGAACAAACTAGAGGCTGTTTTGCTTAAACCTTCAATATCAGGTGGGTGTACATATGGAAGTTCCTTAATTTTTACACCTTTAATTAAAAGTTTGTATAAAAACTCTATAAAGAATTCACCATGCCCATAGCATAATGGTACAGCAGATTTTAAAACTTCTCTTTTCATTAAAAAAATACCACTAGTGTAATCTTTAATCTTTGGGCTAAGAATCACTCTACAAAGAAAATTTATTAGTTGACTAGATAAAATTCTAAGTTTACTTCTTTGATCTGTTCCACCGTCAACATACCTTGATAAAACAACTAAGTCATTATCATTGAGGCTATCAATCATTTCTGGCAGTCTTTTTGAAAGCATACCCATATTAGAGTCCATCCATCCAACAATTTCTCCAGAAGTATTAATCAACCCCAACAGAAATGCTGATGCTAAACCTCTAGATTTTCTTGAGTATATTTTTAAATTTTCATTTTTAATTTGTTTAACTATTTCTAAAGTTCCATCTGTAGAATTATCATCTACTAAAACTATCTCTGCATTTGGTAAAGTGTTAAAAATTTTTTCTATTGTGTCTTGAATAACTTGGGCTTCATTGAATGTGGATAAGATAATTGATATTTTTTTATCCATTATATTTTTTTAATTCATCATTCATCATTATTTCAATTAATTTTTTTAATTTTGTCTTAATCTTAAGGTTAAAAACTTTTTTAGCCTTAGAGGTATCGCCGCTCAAAATATTAGTTTTTCCTCTTCTTATTAATTTTTTATCTATTTTAATAAACTTTTTGTAATCTAGACCAACATGTTCAAAACAATGTTTTACAAAATATTCAACAGAATTAGTTTCACCGGTTCCAATAATAAAAAATTCAGGTTTTTTTTGTTGCATAATTTTCCATGCAGCCTCCACATATTCCATGGCAAAACCCCAATCTATTTTGGCTTTTATATCACCTAGATATAAAAATTTTTTCTCACCATGATAAATTGCACAGACATGTTCAACAATTTTTTTTGAAACATATTCATTACCCCTTCTTGGGGACTCATGGTTGTAAAAAATAGCACCACAGATAAACATATTATATACTCTAGAGTACATCTTACATGAATGATATGCGGTGGCTTTAGCAATGCCATATATGCTATTTGGATTTAATGGTGTTTTTTCATTTTGTTTTTTAGTATCCGTTAAACCAAATATATTTGATGAAATTGGCTGAAAGTATTTAATCTTTTTTTTATGATTTTTTATTATTTCAAGAATTTCTATTACTGCTAATGCTGTTATCCTGAATGAATATGAGGGTATAGCACCACTCCACACAACATGGTCTTGATCAGCAAAATTATAAATTTCATCAGGCAGAACTTTGTTAATTATAATATTTAACGATACCCAGTCCAATAAATCTCCCTTATGTATAAAAAGTGACTTATTTATATATTTTTTATCAGTAATTATGTGATCTATGTTCCTGGTATTGCTCGTTGATGATTTTCTAATTAAACAATGTACTTCATATTTCTTTTTTAATAAAAACTCTAATAGATACGATCCATCTTGACCAGTCGAACCAAAAATAAGTGCTTTTTTTTTCATTATATTTAAATCCTTTATTTATTTAAAATTTTAAAATTAGGATAAGGTAAAATAAATTTACCACCTTTTTTTAACCAAGTATTTTCTCTTTTTATAAATTCATCAATAAAAGCATAAGGCATAACAAAAAAATAATCTGGATTTAATTTTCTAGCTCTAGATTCTGATATAATTTCTATGCCTGTACCAATTGTATATTTGCCCCACTTCTCAGGACTTCTTTCAGATGCATAATTAATCATTTTTGAATTAATACCATAATATTGCAGAAGCGTATTGCCTTTGGTTGATGCACCATAAATATAAACTTTTTTTCCTTCAATTTTACATTTATCTAAAAATGCTAGACATTTCTTTTTATTCAACTCTACTCTCTTTACAAATTTTTGAATATCTTTTAAGCCAGTTTTTTCCTTATAAAATATTGATTTTTTAATATTTTTTTTGCAGAATATTCTATAACTACCGCCATTAATATTATTTTTTTCTATCTTTAGAATCTTAAGTCCATTTTTTTCAAATAAGTATTTCAATGAAGGATATGAATAGAATTCTAAATGCTCATGACAAACATTTCCCAGATCATTAGTTTTAATCATATCATCCAAACACATTAACTGTGCTATAAATACTCCATTGTCATCTAGAGAATTTGCGGCATCAGCAATAAATTTAGAAGGGTCTTCTAAGTCATAAAACATTCCAATAGCAGTAATTACTTTGGGCTTACTAATTTTATTTCTATTTAAGATTTTATTTAAGTTTTTAATATTCCAAAAATCACTAATTGTATATTTGCAATTTTTTTTTAATTCAGATGTCAAATTTTTTGCAGGCTCACATCCAATTGTAGTAAATCCATCATCCTTAAAGTACTTCAAAAGTGTTCCATCATTTGCACCAATATCTAAAATAGTGTCACCTTTTTTAAGTATTGACATTTTTTTAACAGCTAAAAAAATATCTTTTAATGCAATCTTCATTGTTTCAGTTACACCAGATCTGTACCAATAAAATTTTTTATACATGATTTCTTGTGGGGCAGAATGTTCTAACTGAAGTAATTTACAGTTTTTACAATAAACCAAATTCAAAGGAGCCTTAACACCACTTTGTATTTGGTTTCTATTCACAAAGTTACTTACAAAATAATTTCCAAACTTATAAATAGATGTAAGTTTATCATTAAAACACAATCTGCACTTTTTAATTTTTTTTGTTTTTGGTATTTTCATAAGATTCATTTATTACTTAGAGTATTTAAAAATTTTGTAAATTAAATAATAATAAGTTGATTACTTTAATTTTTTACTAAAAAATTAATTACTCCTTTTTTGCCTGTTTTAATTGATTTTAGATTTTTAAGATTCTTATTAAGCAATTTTTTATTGATATTAACTGTAATTAAATAAAATGTATTTTTTTTTGAAGTTCTAGATTGAATAATTTTTTTTTGTAATTTAATCGTATCCTCGTTCTTAGTAAAAGGATCTATCATAATAAAACATTGCGATTTAATTTTATCATAATTTACTTGCATAATATTTTTATTAAAGAATCTTACATTTCTATTTTTTAGCATTAGGGATTTTTTAAAAACTTTTTTATTTAGTTCATAACCAGTAATGTTAGCTTTTGTATTATCTGATAAAAAATTAGCAGTTCTTCCAAAACCAGACCCAAGATCAACAATGTTTTTTATATTTTTTTCATTAATAAAATTAGAAATCTCATGTAAAAAATAATAGGCACAAGGAACTATATCTGTCGCATTTTTATTTTCACTCTTCAGTATATGGGATCCAAATTCAAAATATTTAATGGAGTATATAATGGAATATACAATTTCATAAAAAATTGCTTTTAACATTACATTTTTGTAATTTAAAAAAAAAGTTTTAAAATATTTAAGCTTAGTGATCATTAATTGGACTTTTATTTAAAGGGTTTCTTTTCTCAATTGTTCAATTTTAATTTTTTTTTGAAGTCCTGTATTGTTGTCATAAAGAAGATTAAATTTAATTTTATTGATTGTTTTAATTGTTATAATTTTTGCATTTCTATACTCTATATTATCTGCTACTGCACTAATTGGTCTTTTTGATGAGTTTAAATTTTTGATAACAATGATAGATTTATCACTTACTATCTTACCTTTCCAGCGCCTTGGTCTGAAAGGACTTATTGGTGCTATTGATAATTTTTTTGAATTAAGACTTAGTATTGGTCCATGAACAGATAAATTGTAAGCAGTGCTTCCAGCTGGCGTTGAAACTAATACACCATCAGATATTAATTTTTTGATAATTTGCTTTGTTCCATTTTTAATAGAAATAGATGCGGCCTGCCTACTTTGCCTCAATACCGAAACCTCATTTATTGCTAGTGATTTTTTTGTGACACCTTGTTTATTTGTTACTTTCATTTCTAAGGGTGAAATAGTTATCATTTTTGCTTTAGATAAATTTTTAATTGTATTTTTTAAGGAAAATTTATTCATTAAAAATCCATAATTTCCCGAATTAATTCCATAAAATAGTCTTTTAGAATTTTTATACTTCTTTAATGTTTGGAGCATAAAACCATCTCCACCTACTACAATAACTAAATTTAATTTAGTTATCGTTATTGATTTTATTCTTTTTGTTAAAAACAATTTAATTGTTAATGATTTTTTATTTGAATCAGAGATAATTAATGGTCTATTCATCTTAATGGTGCCCTCGGCCAGACTCGAACTGGCACTCCAAAAAAGGCACGGATTTTAAGTCCGTTGTGTCTACCAATTTCACCACGAGGGCATTTAGATTTTTCATTTGTTTAACTGATTTTATTTATAACTCAACTTCTTTTTGATACCAAATTATATTAACATTTTAAAGAAGCTACCCATTAAGCTTTTAATGCAATTTTGAGATAACTTTTATCAAGATTACAATCCTTGTATCCACGTTTAACTATATTTAAATAACGTTCAGTTGGAAAAGTAAATGATGTTTTGTTTGTCATCGTATAGGTCATCACTTTTTTCCCATAATACGTAAAGTAATATTTTTTATATAAAGTAGGGTAATCCTCGTAAACATCTAATTTTTTTTCATCACTTTTAGAAATTTGAAATAAAGCACCAGGTACAATTAGATTCTTTTTTGGCTCAATATCGGCTGCTCTATATTTACTTCTAAAAGTTAATTTAAAGTTTTTTAAATTAAATTTTTTTAAAAAAATACTGTCTTTACATCTTCTTTTCATTTGAAAATGATGCAGGTTACTGCCGTAGGCAAAATAAAGCATCTTGTTATCTGTCTACTACTTCTATTTTCTTTACATTAACAAAATCTAAAATTTGGGAACTACATTTATCTATTTTAGATTGATCTTCTGAACGTATAACAATTGAAACACCTAATTTACCTGCTTGAAAAAAAGGATAGCTTCCTATCTCCACATCATCATTATTATTTTGAGTATTGGTTAAAGATTCTGCAATTTCACTTTCAACAGTTCGCAAGCTAATTGTATAACTTAAAATTGGATCACCACCGATTATTTCATTTTTTAAACCACCTAACATAGATTTTAAAATTGAGGGCACGCCTGGTAAACAAAATACATTTTCAACATTAAAGCCTGGAGCACCACTTGTTGGGTTTAAAATTAATTTTGCATTTTTTGGCATCCAAATCATTTTTTGCCTTCCTTCATTAAATTCTCCTGGTTTATAATAAGCTTCTAATATTTTATATGCTTCATTATGAATCATATAATCAAGTTTAAAAGCTTTTGAAATAGATTCTGCAGTTATGTCATCATGTGTTGGCCCTATTCCACCAGTTGTAAATACATAATCGTTTGATTTTCTTAATTCATTTACAGTTTCTATAATTGTTTTTTCTATATCAGGAATTACTCTCACTTCTGCAACTTTGACTCCAATAGAATTTAACCATATTGCAATTGAACTGGTATTAGTGTCTTGTGTTCTTCCAGAAAGAATTTCGTTGCCTATAATTAGTATTGCGGCATTAACTTTTTTGTTTTTTTTCATTTTTATATATATAATTTAAATATGATATTTACCAACTCTTTAATAAAAGGCAAACTTGTAAAAAGATATAAAAGATTTTTTGCTGACGTTAAACTAAATAAAGAAGTTGTAACTGCCCATTGTCCTAACACAGGCTCTATGATGGGGCTATTAAGTGAGGGCAACGAAGTCTTTATTTCTAAAAACGACAATCCTAAGAGAAAATTAAAATACACTTTAGAGATTATTAAAGTTAAAAAAAACTTAATAGGTGTAAATACTCATTTTGCAAATAAAATTGCTTTGCATGGATTGTCGAACAATTTAATTAAGGAAATTACAAAAAGTGATGAGATTAGACCTGAGGTTTTTTTTAATAAAGAGACAAGATTTGATTTTTTAATTAAAAAAAATAAACAAAAAATATTTGTTGAAGTAAAAAATGTTACTTTATCTAGAGAAGAAAAAACTGCAGAATTTCCTGATTCCATCACATCTAGGGGGTCAAAACATTTAAAAACTCTTATTCAGGCCAAAAAAAAAGGCTATAAAACCTACCTCCTGTTCTTAATCCAAATAGAAGGTATTGAAAATTTTAAAATAGCAAAAGATATTGATAAAGAATATTATGAAAATTATTTACTTGCAAAAAAAAATGGTGTTAACTTTTTGGCATATCGTTGTAAAATAAGTTCAAAAGAAATTAAAATAGAAAAAAAAATAAATATTATTAATGAGTAATTATCAGGAAAAATTTGAGAAGATGAGGATTGCAGGTAATCTAGCTGCGAGAACACTCGACATGTTGACTGATAATATTAAGCCAGGAATAAATACTGACGATATAGATAAACTTGGATATGAGTTTATTAGGGATAACGGTGGTTACTCCGCTCCTTTATACTATAGGGGTTTTAAAAAATCTTTATGCACCTCCTTAAATCATGTTGTTTGTCATGGAATACCTTCTGATAGAATTTTAAATGAAGGTGATAGCTTAAACGTTGACGTAACTGCTGTTGTTAATGAACATTATGGTGACACGAGTAGAATGTTCTGTATTGGCAAGACTCCAATTAAAGTTAATAATTTAATAGACACAACTTATGAATCAATGATGCGAGCTATAAAGATATTGAAACCTGGTTTAAAACTTGGTGATGTTGGATTTGAAATACAATCCTTTGTAGAAAAAAAAGGCTTTTCTGTTGTGAGAGATTTTTGTGGTCATGGTATAAGCACTACATTTCATGAGCCCCCTAATGTTTTACATTATGGCAGAAGAAATACTGGAATGGAACTAAGACCAGGAATGACCTTTACTATTGAGCCCATGATAAATGTGGGAGAATGGGACGTAAAAATGCTAAAAGATGGCTGGACCGCAGTCACAAAGGATAAATCTTTATCAGCACAATTTGAACATACGCTGGGTATTACTGAAAATGGTTATGAAATCTTTACAAAATCTGTTAAAGGTTATTCAAAGCCTCCTTACTTATAACTAATGATTGAAAGATACTCTAGAAAACAGCTAACTGACATATGGTCAGAAGAAAATAAATACCGAATTTGGCTTGATGTAGAAATAGCTGCCGCTGAAGCTATGGAAAAACTAGGCCATATTCCTAAAGGTGTAGTCTCAATTGTTAAAAAAAAAGCTAAAATTAATGTAAAAAGAATTCACCAAATTGAAGTGAAGGTTAAACATGATGTGATAGCTTTTTTAACTTCTGTCACAGAAAAAGCTGGTATTAAAGCAAGATATCTTCACCAAGGAATGACTTCATCTGATGTATTGGATACCAGTTTTAATATTCAACTAGTCCAATCTGGTAAAATTTTACTAAATGATATTGATCAAATTTTAAAAGTATTAAAAAAACAGTCTAAAAAATACAAGTACACCCCATGCATAGGTAGAAGTCACGGAATACACGCAGAACCTATTACTTTTGGGCTAAAGCTGGCCTCATTCTATGAAGAATTTAAAAGAAACAGAAAAAGATTAGTGGATGCAATAGAGGAAATTTCAACATGTGCTATTTCTGGTGCTGTTGGAACGTTTGCAAATATTAACCCTAATGTGGAAAAACATGTTGCTAAAAAACTCGGCTTAAAGGTTGAGCCTATCTCAACACAAGTAATTCCAAGAGACAGACATGCTTTTTATTTTTCAATTCTTGGAATTGTTGCAGGTTCTGTTGAAAGGGTTGCAACTGAAATTAGACATTTACAAAGAACTGAGGTGTATGAACTTCAAGAATACTTTTCTAAAGATCAAAAAGGTTCTTCAGCAATGCCTCATAAAAAAAATCCAATTTTAAGTGAAAATTTAACTGGTCTTGCTAGAATGGTAAGAAGTGCTGTTGTCCCTGCTTTAGAAAATATTGCATTGTGGCATGAAAGAGATATTTCTCACTCAAGTGTTGAAAGAAACATTGGGCCAGATGCTAATATAACTTTAGATTTTGCTTTGGTTAGACTTGGAAGCATTTTGGAAAAAATGATTGTTTACCCGAAAAAAATGATAGAAAATTTAAATTTAACAAAAGGTTTAATTTTTTCTCAAGAAGTTATGCTTGAATTAACAAAATCAGGTTTGAGTAGAGAGCGGTCTTATAAAATGGTTCAAAATTATGCAAAAAAATGTTTTTCTGAAAATTTAGATTTATTTAATATAATATCAGCTGATGAATTTATCATGAATAAAATTTCACCCAAAAAGTTAAAGTCTATATTTAATTATTCATCACACTTTAAAAACGTAGACTTAATTTTTAAGAGAGTCTTTAAATAATGAAAAAAGGGAAAAAATTATACGAAGGTAAAGCAAAAATTATTTATGCAACAGAAAACAAAGATTTAGTTATCCAGTACTTTAAGGATGATGCTACTGCTTTTAATAATTTAAAGAAATCAAAAATTGAAGGTAAGGGTGTTTTAAATAATAGAATATCAGAACACATACTTACAAGCTTGGGTCAAATTGGAATTAAAAATCATTTAGTAAAAAGATTAAATATGAGAGAACAAATTATTAAACTGGTTGAAATTATTCCTATCGAATTTATTGTACGAAATGTTGCAACAGGCTCTATAACTAAAAGACTTGGTATTGAAGATGGTACAGTTTTAAAACAACCATTGTTAGAGTATTGCCTAAAAGATGATAAATTAGGAGATCCCCTAATAGCTGAAGAACATATTTTAGTTTTTGATTGGGCTACTAAGCAGGAAATAGAAAAAGTTAAAAAAATGATCTTAAGAATTAATGATTTTATGATTGGTATGTTTGGAGGCGTTGGAATTAAACTAATAGACTTTAAGCTTGAATTTGGAAGAATTAAATCTAATGGAAAAACAGAGATAATATTAGCTGATGAAATAAGCCCTGATACATGCAGGTTGTGGGATTCAATAACTGATAAAAAACTAGATAAGGATAGGTTTAGAAAAGACTTGGGTGATTTAATACCAGCTTATACAGAGGTAGCCAAAAGACTGGGCATACTTCATGAGCAATCTAATGTAAGTGCTGTGAATGTTACAAAATTAAGATCAATTAAAAAAATAAAATAATATGAAAATATCAGTAATTATAACACTTAAAAAAGATGTTTTAGATCCACAGGGCAAAGTTATTCATCAGACTTTAAATAGCATGGGTTTTGACAATATAAATGAAATTAGACAAGGTAAATATTTTGAAATTGATACTGAAGCCAGTGACAAAAAAAAAGCCGAAGAAATGGTTGAGAATATGTGCAAAAAACTTTTGGCAAATTTGGTAATTGAGAATTATCAAATTATCGGAACTCTATAAAAGGTAATGAATTCATCTGTAATAACTTTTCCTGGGTCTAATTGCGATAGAGACATGCATGTTGCTTTAAAAAAGTTTGGTTTTAAAAATAAAATGGTTTGGCATAATGATGTAGAGCTTCCAAAAAGTGATTTGGTAGTTTTACCGGGTGGTTTTTCTTATGGAGACTATCTTAGATGTGGAAGTATAGCGTCAAAATCTAAAATTATGCAGTCTGTAATTAATTTCGTAAAGGGTGGTGGTAAAGTGATGGGCATCTGTAATGGTTTCCAAATTTTAGTTGAGTCAGGGCTGCTTCCTGGAGTTTTACTTAGAAACAAGTATTTAGAATTTATATGTAAAAATGTCTTTATAAAAATTAATGATAAAGATAATCCATATTTTAAAAACTTAAAAAAAGATACTCTAGAATTTCATATTGCACATAATGAGGGAAATTACTTTTGTTCAAAAGATCAAATTAAGGAAATTAATGACAATAATCAAATAGCTTTGTATTATTCAGATGCCAATGGAAATGTTGATGAAAAATTTAACCCAAATGGTTCGATTAAAAATATTGCTGGAATATTTAATGAAAAAAAAAATATTTTAGGAATGATGCCTCACCCAGAGCGAATGATTGACCCTGCTCTTTCTGGAGAAGATGGTTCTATATTTTTAGAAAATTTAATTAATAATTTAAAATAATGATAGTTAACGAACAAATTGCTATTGATCATGGTTTAAAAAAAGATGAATACAAAAAAATCTGTGATTTATTAAAAAGAGTTCCTAATATAACTGAACTTGGTATTTTTTCTGCAATGTGGAATGAGCATTGCTCGTACAAGTCATCAAGATTTCATCTTAAAAATTTACCTACTAAAGGAAAAAATGTTATTCAAGGACCAGGTGAGAATGCTGGTATTATTGATATCGGTGATGATGATGCGATTGTTTTTAAAATCGAAAGTCATAACCATCCATCATTTATTGAACCTTACCAGGGAGCAGCAACAGGTGTCGGCGGTATTATGCGGGATGTTTTTACTATGGGCGCTAGACCTATAGCTAATTTAAACTCAATTCACTTTGGATCCCCTCAGCATAAAAAAACAAAGAGTTTATTAAGAGGTGTTGTTCATGGAATTGGAAGCTACGGAAACTGCATGGGTGTGCCAACAATTGCAGGTCAAACTAGTTTTGATGAATCTTATAATGGTAATATTTTAGTTAACGCCATGACTTTAGGATTGGTTAAAAAAGATAAAATTTTTTACTCCAAGGCTGCAGGCTTGGGAAAACCTGTGATTTATGTTGGTTCAAAAACTGGGAGAGATGGTATTCATGGTGCAAGCATGGCCTCGGCCGTATTTGATGACAAAATAGAGGAAAAAAAACCAACTGTTCAAGTGGGAGATCCTTTTACAGAAAAACTTTTATTAGAAGCCTGCCTGGAATTAATGACAGGAGACTCAATCATTGCGATTCAAGATATGGGTGCTGCTGGATTAACTTCATCAAGTATAGAAATGGCTTCAAAAGGGAACTTGGGCATAGAGATTAATTTAAATAAAGTTCCTTGTAGAGAGGCAAAAATGACACCTTATGAAATTATGCTTTCTGAAAGCCAAGAAAGGATGCTTATAGTTTTAGAAAATGGAAAAGAAGATTTAGCAAAAAAAATATTTGATAAATGGGATTTAGATTTTGCTGTAATTGGCAAAACAACTAAGAGTAAGAAAATTGAATTATATTTTGATGGGAAAAAGGTTGCCGACATACCAGTGGATACTTTGGTTGAAAACTCACCTATGTATGAGCGTAAATGGAAAAAATCAAAACTTCCTAAAAAAATAAAGATAAAAAAAGAACAATTTAAAACATTAAAAATAATCAATGTACTAAATAAAATCTTATCTAATCCAAATGTATGCAGTAAAGAGTGGATTTGGCAACAATACGACCATACGGTTATGGGTGATACAATTCAAAAACCTGGAGGAGATGCCGGTGTTGTAAGAGTACACGGAACTAACAAAGCGATCGCTGCTTCTGTTGACTCATCTGCTGTTTATTGTTGGGCTCATCCCTTAAGTGGTGGAAAACAAATTGTTTGTGAAAGCTGGAGAAATTTAATAGCTGTGGGAGCAAAACCTATTGCTATAACAAATTGCTTAAACTTTGGTAGTCCAGAGAATGAAGAGAACATGGGTGAGTTTGTAGAGTGTGTTCAGGGCTTGGGTGAAGCAAGTTTGTATTTAAATTTCCCTGTAGTTTCAGGTAACGTATCTTTTTACAACCAAACTAAAGATATTGGAATTAAACCTACTCCAACAATCGGTGGAGTTGGATTAATCAAGAATTATAAAAATATGATAACCATGGGTCTTAAACAAGCTGAAAACATACTATTAGTAATTGGAAAAACTGAAGGACATTTGGATCAAAGTTTATTTTCAAGAGACATTTTAAATGAAAAAAATGGTCCTCCTCCTGAAATTAATTTGTTTAATGAAAAAAATAATGGTGAAACAATTTTAAAACTTATTGAAAATAAATTTATTAAGTCAGCTCATGATGTTTCCATAGGTGGTATTATTACCGCACTATCTAAAATGTGTATTAAAGGTAAAAAGGGAGCAACACTAACAAAGCCCAAATATTTAATAAATGAATTTGAATTCTTATTTGGAGAAGATCAAGGTAGATACATAATTGAGATAGAAAAAAATAATTTTAAAGATGTCACTGAAATTCTTGAAAAAAACTCTGTTTATTATGATGAGCTTGGGCATGTAAATAATGATAGTTTGTTTATTAATGATAAGTCAAAAGTATCAATTGACGATTTAATCAAATCGCATACAACTTGGTTAACAAACTATATGAGCAAATAATGGCAATGAATTTAAATGAAATCGAGGTTTTAATTAAAGAAGCTTTACCTGATGCTAAGGTAGAAATTCAAGACTTAGCCGGCGATGGTAACCACTATTCAGCAACTATAGTCTCTAGTCAATTTTCTGGAAAAAGTAAAATTGAACAACATAAAATGGTATACAATTCCCTTAAAGGGAAAATGGGCAACGAACTGCATGCATTAGCAATTAAAACAAAGGAGCAATAATGGAACAAAAAACTAAAGATTTAATTAATAATGAAATTGCAAATAATGATATTTGTCTATTTATGAAAGGAACGCCTGACGCTCCACAATGTGGTTTTTCAATGGCTATTTCAAATATGTTAAAAATTCTAGAAGTTAATTATAAAGGAATAAATGTTCTTGAAGAACAATCTTTAAGAGAGGGTATAAAAGAATTTAGTGACTGGCCTACTATACCTCAACTTTATATTAAAAAAGAATTTGTTGGTGGCTGTGACATAGTTAAGGAAATGTACGAAAATGGTGAACTTAAAAAAATTCTTGATGATAAAGGAATTAACTTTAAAAAATAGATATTTACTATCTTGAGTAATACTCAATTACAAGATTGGGCTCCATAACAACAGGATAAGGAACTTCTTCAAATTTGGGCGTTCTAACAAATGTAACTTTTTTGTTTTTTTCATCCAATCGAATATATTCTGGAGTTTCTCTTTCTTTATTTGCCAAGGCAATATCAATAAAAGCCAGTTGTTTAGATTTATCTCTGATTTCAATTACATCTTCTTCTTTAACAATATAGCTTCCAATATTAACTTTTTTTCCATTAACTCTTACATGGTTATGGTTAATAAGTTGTCTTGCTGAAAATACTGTTGTTGAAAATCTTGCCCTGTATACAACTGAATCGAGTCTTCTCTCAAGTAATCCGACTAAATTCTCACCGGTATCACCTTTTAACATTACCGCTTTTTTATAAATATTTCTAAATTGTCTTTCATTAATATTTCCATAATAACCTTTTAATTTTTGCTTAGCTTGCAGCTGAATTCCATAATCAGAGGGTTTTCCTTTTCTACCTTGACCGTGTTGACCGGGGCCATATGCTCTAGTGTTAAAGGGACTCTTGGGTCTACCCCATAAGTTAATTTTTAACCTTCTATCTATTTTGTGTTTAGAACTTATTCTTTTTGTCATTTGATAGTTTGGGTTATAAACTTACTCAATATTTTGTCAATCAACCTTTTTAGCTAAACTAACAAATACACTGGATAAAATGCGTGTTTCCTTCTCAGATAGCTCCATTTTAGAAAAAATACTTCTTAAGTTTTCTAGCATAATAGGTCTCTTCTCTGAAGGTTTAAAAAAACTCTTTTCCTCTAATTTTTTTATGCATAAATTGGTCATTGCCTGGACGTCTCTTTTACTTGCAAGAGAAACTTTTTCTGATTTAGAGTATTTTGCTCCTTTTAAGTTAATAATACTTGCTACTGTTTGTGCAACGATAATAACGCTATGAGATAGATTTAAAGATTTAAAATCTGGATTTGTTGGTATTTGCATAGTGAAGTTTGCATAACTAATTTCATTATTTGATAGTCCAGAGGCCTCTGAACCAAATAAAAATGCAACTTTCTTGTTAAAATCAATTTTCTTTAAATCCTCTAACTTTATATGCTTAATATTCTTATTTCTAAATCTTGCTGATGTAGCAATAACATAATCTACTTTTTTAATGGCAGTTTCTAAGGTTTCATGAACTTTAGCATTTGTAATTAAATCTTTTGCGCCAACAGATGTTGCTAAAATTTTATCATTTGGAAAAGTTGGCTTTGGTTTTACGATAATTAATTTTTTAAAGTTAAAATTTTTTATTGCTCTAGCACAAGCGCCTATATTTTCGGATAATTGAGGTTCATGTAGAATAAATGAAATATTATTAAATGACATTAAAGACTAGCGGGAGCATTATCTTTGAACAATTTATAATCCAGGCTATCAACTAACGCCTTAAAGGAAGCATCTATAATATTTGCAGAAACGCCTATAGTAAACCAATTCTTTCCTTTTGAGTCAGTACTTTCAATTGAAACTCTTGTCACCGCTTCAGTACCAGTACTTAAAATTCTAACTTTATAATCCACTAATTTAAGATCCTTTAAATATTTTGAATATTTATTTAATCGATCTACATTTTGTCTAATTGCATTATCTAAGGCGTTTACTGGACCGTTACCCTGGCCTTCACACATAATTTTTTCACCATCAACTTCTAGTTGAGCTTTTGCTAATGAAATAATTTTTCCCGATGAGTCTTTTTTAACTGAAACATCATATTCTTGAATTAGTATGTACCTTGGTATTTCACTTATGATTCTTCTAGCCAATAACTCAAAAGATGCATCTGCACCATCGTAACTATATCCTATGAATTCTCGATCTTTTACCTCTTCTAAGAGTTTTTTTATTTTCGGATCATTTTCTCTTATTTCGATTCCAATAGTTTTTAACCTTGAAATAATATTTGATCTACCAGATTGATCTGAGACAACAATATTTCTAGAGTTGCCAACATCTTCGGGATTTATATGCTCATATGTTTTTGGATCCTTTTGAACGGCAGAGACGTGCAGACCACCTTTATGAGAAAACGCAGCAGCGCCTACGTAAGGTAAATGTTTATTTGGTTTTCTATTTAAAATTTCATCTAAAAGTCTTGAGCATTGTGTTAAATTTTTAATATTTTTTCGTTTAATTTGTGTTTCAAATTTAGATGAAAAATCTTTCTTTAAAAAAAAAGTAGGAATTAAAGACATTAAATTAGCATTACCACATCTTTCACCGAGACCATTGATGGTTCCCTGAACCTGTCTCACGCCAGCCCACACAGCTGCTAATGAGTTTGCTACTGCATTACCAGTATCGTTATGAGCATGGATACCCAAACTATTGCCAGGAATAGTTTGGGACACTTCAGTGACTATCTTGGTAATTTCATGAGGTAAAGTTCCACCATTAGTATCACATAAGACAATCCATCGTGCGCCTTGATCAAAGGCTGCTTTAAGGCAAGATATTGCATATTTGGGATTAGCTTTATACCCATCAAAGAAATGTTCTGCGTCAAACATAAACTCTTTTTTTTTCTTAACAAAGTGTTTTGCGCTTTCACTTATATTTTCCAAATTTTCTTCATTAGAAATACCTAATGCAATGTTGACATGAAAATCCCAAGATTTTCCCACCAAACAAACCGCTGGTGTGTTTGAGTTTAAAAGTGCGGATAATCCAGGATCATTATCAGCGCTACGACCTGTTTTTTTAGTCATTCCAAATGATGTTAGTTTTGCATTAATAAATATATGTTTTTTCTGAAAAAAATCAGTATCGGTAGGATTTGCTCCAGGCCACCCACCCTCTATATAATCTACTCCTAAATTATCCAAAGCAGACGCAACTTTCACTTTATCATCTACAGAAAAATCTACACCTTGGGTTTGCGCGCCATCTCTTAATGTCGTGTCAAATATATAAAGTCGTTCTTTACTCATTTAAGTTTCCAAATTGTTTTACCATCTTTATCTTCTATTAAAACACCTTTATCCAGAAGCTCAGTTCTAATTTTATCAGCTTTCATATAATCTTTGTTTTCTCTCGCTTTATTTCTTAACTCAATCTTTATTAAAATATCTTCCTCACTAATTAGTAGCTTTTTCTTTTTAATGGATATCCACTCATCTTTGGTTTTATTTAGAATACCTATAAAATTACAAGCTGAAACAAATAAACTTTTATCATTATCGTTTCCTTTTAATGCTTTTTCATAAAGTTGATGTAAATTTGCTATGTAGCCTGGTGTATTTAAATCATCATATAGTGGAGATAAAATATCTTCGTTAAGTATAACCTTTTGATCAATTGATAGATAAACTTCATACCATTTCTCAATAGTATTTTGACAATCGTTTAAAAGTTTTTCATTCCAGTCTAGAGGCTGCTTGTAATGAGCACTCAAAAGGGCAAGTTTTAAAACTTGGCCGTCAGTATTTTCTTTAAAATCTTTAATTTTTAATATGTTGCCAGTTGATTTAGCCATTTTTTCATTCGACATAGTTATAAAAGCATTATGTATCCAATAATTTGCAAAAGATTTAGTATTGTTTGCACATCTTGATTGGGCAATTTCATTTTCATGATGTGGAAAAAGTAAATCAATACCACCCCCATGTATGTCAAATATATCTCCAAGATATTTTTTTGACATAGCAGAACATTCTAAATGCCAGCCAGGTCTTCCTTTTCCCCATGGTGATTCCCAGAGAGGTTCATCAGTAGATGAAGGTTTCCACAAAACAAAATCTTCAGCATTCTTTTTATTTTCTGAAACCTCTACTCTTGAGCCAGCTATTAAATCTTCCAATTTTTTATTTGACAATTTTCCATAATCTTCAAATTTATTTACTTCAAAATAAACATGCTTTTTTTTTTCATAGGCAAAACCTTTTTTTATTAAGGAAGAAATCATCTCAATCATTAAATCAATGTGATCTGTTGCCTTGGGTTCTTGACTGGGTTTATCTAAATTTAAATAATTACAATCATCATTAAAATCTTTAATTATATTGTTGGTCAATTCTGATATTGAAATATTTTTTTCTTTTGAGGATTTTATTATTTTATCATCTACATCCGTAATATTTCTCACATAATTTACTGATTTTTTCCCATATTTTGATTTTAAAACTTTAAATAAAATATCGAATATAACTAAAGGTCTTGCGTTGCCAATATGTGGGTTATCATAAACTGTTGGGCCACATACATACATTCCAATTTTTTCTTTATGTATGGGAATAAATTTCTCTTTTTTATTCTTTAGATTATTTGTTAAATAAATATCTTTGTTCATTGATCTAGAATTATACTTTAATTTTAGGTTTGTGAATCTATAAAATTAGTTGGGAATCTTACAAACTGGAATAGGTTGCATTTTATGTAAGTTGCTCTTTCTTATTTTTTCGTATTTTTCTCTATTTATTGAATTAATATTTTCCATAGCTTCTTCTAGCTCTTCATATTTGAGACCTAATTGACCTTCGTCAGTTCTTCCGTCATCCCACAAACCATCTGTTGGAGCTGCTTCAATTATTTCTTTTAATATATTAAGTTCTTTACCCATCTCCCAAACCTCTGTTTTGTTGCAGTCCGCTATGGGAGAAATATCAACCCCTCCATCGCCATACTTGGTATAAAAACCTACTCCAAAATCCTCAACTTTATTACCTGTACCAACTACAATTCCTTTGTTTGCTGCAGCTACTTGATAAAGTGTTGTCATTCTGAGTCTTGCTCTTGAATTTGCAAGACCAAGCTCACTGTCAAATTTAAATAAAGTATTTTCAAATGCTCCCATTAATTTATCTAAATTTATAGTTTGTGCTTCTACATTATTAAAATTTTTAACAAGCCACTCTTGATGTTTAAGACTTAAATCATGCTGAGATGATTTTTGTTTAATTGGCATAGATAAAACAATTGTTTTTAAACCTGTCATAGCACTTAGTGTGCTTGAAACTGATGAATCTATTCCACCAGAAATTCCTACGATCAAAGATACTGCCTTACTCGGCATCATCTCAGTATAATTTTTAATCCAGTTACTTATGAATTTTGCTTTTTCTAAGGGTTTCATTATTATAAAATTTAAACGAAATTATATTTAATACAATCTATTAAGATACCGCTTTAATGTTATCTTTTGAGTGTGTTGTATTTTTTTTAATTTCATCAGAAATTAGAAATGCTAACTCTAAAGCTTGATTGGCATTAAGTCTTGGATCACAGTGTGTGTGGTATCTGTCAGATAAATCTTGATCTGATATTTTTTGTGCTCCACCTGTGCATTCAGTTACATCTTGGCCAGTCATTTCTATATGTAGGCCACCTGCATAACTTCCTTCACTTTGATGACATTCAAAAACATTTTTAACTTCTTCAACCACGTTATTAAACGGGCGAGTTTTATATCCAGAAGTTGCTTTGATTGTATTGCCATGCATTGGGTCACATGACCAAATGACGTTTAAGCCTTCTTTTTTTATAGATCTAATTAATTTTGGTAGATGTTTTTCAACATTCTTACTACCGAATCTTGAAATTAATGTAATCTTACCTTTTTCATTGTTGGGATTAATTCTATTGCATAAATTAATTAAATCTTCACTTTTTAAAGTGGGGCCACATTTAATTCCAATAGGATTTTCAATACCACGGCAAAACTCAACATGTCCACCATCTAGTTGTCTAGTTCTATCACCTATCCAAACAAAGTGGGCAGAAGTAGCATGGTACTCCCCTGTTGTAGAATCTATTCTTGTCATCGCTTGTTCAAATGGCAACAATAAAGCCTCGTGTGAAGTCCAAAAATTTACAGTTTTTAATCTTCTATTAAAATCTGAGTTAATCCCACATGCATCCATAAATGCAAGCGCATCAGCAATTTTATCTTCTAATTCTTTAAATTTTTTCCCAGCAGGTGTTTTCTTAATAAAACCTAAATTCCAAGTATGAACTTTTTTAAGATCAGCAAATCCACCATGGGAAAAAGCTCTTATAAGGTTAAGAGTCGAAGCAGATTGAGAATATGCTTTAAATAATCTCTTTGGATCTGGAACTCTTGATTTTTCATTAAATTCCATGCCATTAATATTGTCTCCTAAATAACTAGGCAATTCTACACCATCAATATTTTCAATTGGTGAACTTCTCGGTTTGGAAAATTGTCCAGCTATTCTTCCTAATTTAATTACAGGAACAGATGCTGAGTAAGTAAGCACTAAAGACATTTGAAGTATTAGTTTAAATGTATCTCTAATATTATCAGGATGAAATTCTGCAAAGCTTTCTGCACAATCTCCACCTTGTAATAAAAATGCTTTACCATCAACTACTTGTGCAAGTTGTTCTTTTAAATGTCTTGTCTCACCTGCAAAAACTAATGGTGGAAAATCATTAATTTTATTAAGCACCCCATCTAATTCTTTTTTATCCGGATATTCCGGAATATGTTTTACCGGGTAATTTCTCCAGCTATTTATTTTCCAATTTTTCATATTCAACCTACAAGTGTTCTAGCAGAGTTTAATAATTATTCAACTGTAACAGATTTTGCTAAATTTCTTGGCTTATCAATATCATAGCCTTTTTTAAGAGCCGAATAATATGCCAGTTTTTGTAGAGGGATTGTTAATAAGAAAGGAAGTAAGTCATCATTAGCACTTTCAACTTGTATGGTCTGCCAAACATTTTCTGAAAAAACCTCATCCTTACTTTTATTGGTAATCAATAAAACTTTCGCACCTCTGGCTATAACTTCCTGCATATTAGAAATTGTTTTTGGATAATAATTATCTCTGGGAGCTAAAACTACTACTGGCATTCCATCTTCTATTAAAGCTAGTGGGCCATGTTTCATTTCACCCGCTGGATAACCTTCCGCATGCACATATGCTAATTCTTTTAATTTAAGAGCTCCCTCTAAAGCTATAGGATAAGAAAATCCTCTTCCTAAAAACATTGACCCTTTAGCATCAGTAAACGTACTTGAAACTGTTTGAACTTTACTTTCAGTTAATAAAGTTTCTTGAACCAGCTTTGGTAATACTTTTAAGTCTTTAATTTTATTTACATACTTTTCCTTATTCAAATCTTTTCTTAAAGAAGCTAATTTTAATACTAAAATGTAAAGGACAAGCATTTGTCCCAAAAAAGCTTTTGTTGAAGCGACCCCAATCTCTGGTCCACAATGAATTGGTAGTACAAAATTAGAATCTCTAGCTATTGAACTTTCAATAACATTAACCACACTACAGGTTTTCATACCTTTCTTATTGCATAAGTCTAAGGCGGCATACGTGTCTGCTGTTTCTCCAGATTGAGAAACAAAAATATATAAATTGTCTTTTTTAAATCTATTATTTCGATATCTAAACTCTGAAGCTATATCAATTGTAACATCCAATTTTGTTAATTCTTCAAACCAATATTTTGCCATCAAACATGAATGATAAGCAGTCCCACATCCTATTAAAGTTATGGAGGAAATTTCTTTTAAGTCCCAGGGAAAATTATAAATATTGATATCGTTATTAATCGTATCAATGTATTCTTTTATACAATTTTTTAAAGTTGTTGGCTGTTCTTCAATTTCTTTTGCCATAAAATGCTTAAAATCACCTTTTTCATAACTTTTCTCATCTGTAGATAGTTCTAAAACTTTTTTATTAACTTTAGTTCCATTTTCATCAAAAAATTCAACTTGATCCTTTTTTAGAATACAAAATTCACCGTCATTTAAGTATGAGATTTTGTTCGTCATAGATTTCAAAGCATAGGAATCTGATCCTAAATAATTTTCATTAGGTCCATACCCCACTGCAAGTGGAGATCCTCTTCTAGCACCAACAATTAAATCTGGTTGATCTTTAAAGATCACACCTAGGGCAAAACTACCACGAAGTTGTTTCAGCATCATTATAATAGAATCTTTTAAATTATTCTTTTTTAGATATTCTGTAATTAAATGAACAATTACCTCTGTATCAGTTTGTGATTTAAATATGTGGCCTCTACCTATTAAATATTTTTTTAAAATTGTTGAGTTTTCAATAATACCATTATGAACAATTGAAACATTTTCAGAAGAATGTGGGTGAGCATTAACAGTATTGGGTATGCCGTGAGTTGCCCACCTAACATGACCAATACCAACAGATCCTAACATGTTTTTAATTGCTATTTTTTTTTCTAAATTATCCACCCTACCTTCTGATTTAATTTCATTAATAACACCATCTGAAAATGTTGCGATACCAGCTGAGTCATAACCTCTGTACTCAAGTTTTCTTAATGAATTAATTATAGCAGCTGAAACTGGTTTATTACTGGTAATACCTATAATCCCACACATGTGTTATTTTCTTTTCCTTTTATAATTTTGTATTGCTGTTTGGGGCGCCCTTGATAAAGTTAAAGATCTTTTTTTAACATTTTTTGTTATTACAGAACCTGCACCAACAATGCTATTCTCTCCAATCATCACTGGTGCTACCAAAGATGAGTTAGATCCTATAAAAACATTGCTTTTTATATTTGTTTTACTTTTTTTAATTCCATCATAATTGCAAGTTATTACCCCAGCTCCAATGTTAACTTCTTTTCCTAAAACACTATCTCCAATATATGATAAATGGTTAACTTTTGATTTTTTTCCAATAGTACTTTTTTTAACCTCAACAAAGTTTCCAATTTTAGACCCTTCATCTAAAATTGTACCAGGTCTTAACCTTGCATAAGGTCCCACTTCAACTTTATTATTAATCTTGCAACCCTCTAAGTGAGAGAAAGAGTTTATCATTACGTTATTTCCGATCTTAACTTTAGGACCAATAATAACATAGGGATTGATGGTTACATTTTTGCCAATTTTAGTATCTTCTGAAAAAAAAATTGTTTCTGGTCCAATCATTTTAACTCCAAGCCTAATAAACTTATTTCTAAGTTTTGTCTGAATTTTTTGTGAATTTATTTGTTTCATTTATAAAAATCTTTATAGTAAGTAATAAGATATCTTAATTCACAAATTATTTCTTAAAAATACTTTATTAATGACTCAAAAATATACAATTTTATTTGATCTAGATGGCACATTAGTCGATACAGCGCCTGATTTAATGAATGCACATAACCACGTGATGAAAAAATATGGTTATCCCACAAAATCTACTGAAGATATTAGAAATCTAGTAGGACAAGGAGCTGGTGCTATGATTGGCAGGTCAATTTGGGGGCAGGCAAAAAAAGAATTTGGAAAGATTGATAATCAAAAAATTAAAGCTGAAATGGTTAAAGAGTTTGTTAGTTTTTATGGAAATAATATTATCAATGAAAGTACTCTTATCAATGGAGTAAAGGAATTTCTAAAATGGTGCAAAGAAAAGAATGTATCTATGGCGGTATGTACAAATAAACAGGAGCACTTGGCTATTGATCTTTTAAAAAAAATTGGGATTTATGATTACTTTGAGTATGTGGCAGGACATGATACATTTGATTATTGCAAACCAGATCCTAGGCACTTAACGAGTATTATTGAAATCTTAGATGGTGATATAAAAAATTCCTTAATGTTTGGTGATAGTGAGGCAGATGCAAATGCTGCTAGAGCGGCCTCGATTCCTGTGATTCTTCTAGAAAATGGCTATACAGAAAAAAATACTAATGAAATTTACCATAATCATTTAATTAAAGACTTTATTGGTGTTGAAAAAATAGTTTCTACCTACTTAAAAGATTGATTTAATTTTTTTTCTTATTATTAATACGTCAATATAAAAATAAGGAGAAGTTCTGATTTCACATAAAGTTAAAGTTTACCCATCAAAAATTCAACTACCAAAGAAAAAACAATTAGCTTGGAAAATTGCTGAAATAGCTTCTGACAATGCAAAGCTAGACAAGCGTTCAATTGAAATGGTTATTAATAGAATAATTGATAATGCCTCTGTAGCTATCGCTTCTTTGAACAGAAAAGCAGTTGTCACTTCTAGAGAAATGGCCCTAAAACACCCCAAAAAAAATGGTGCAACACTATTTGGAATTGATTCCAAACTAAAATTTGATTGTGAATGGGCTGCCTGGTCTAACGGAACAGCGGTTAGAGAGCTTGATTTTCATGATACTTTTTTAGCAGCAGACTACAGTCATCCAGGTGATAATATACCTCCTCTATTAAGTGTTGCTCAACAAAATAAAAAAAGTGGTTTAGATCTTTTAAAAGGAATTATTACCGCTTACGAAGTTCAGGTTAATTTAGTAAAAGGTATCTGCCTTCATGAGCATAGAATTGATCATATAGCTCATTTAGGTCCAAGCGTTGCTTCAGGCTTAGGTACAATGTTAAAGTTAAATAACCAGACAATATATCAAGCTGTACAACAAGCTTTACACACAACCATATCAACTAGACAATCTCGAAAGGGTGAAATATCCAGCTGGAAAGCTTTCGCTCCAGCGCATGCGGGTAAGCTTGCAATAGAAGCTGTTGACAGGGCAATGCGTGGTGAAGGTGCTCCTAGTCCAATTTATGAAGGTGAGGATAGTGTTATAGCAAGAATATTGGATGGTAAAAAAGCTTTGTACAATGTACCCCTTCCAAAAAAAGGTGAGGCCAAAAAAGCTATTTTGGAAACTTATACAAAAGAATATTCTGCTGAATATCAAGCTCAAGCATTAATTGATATTGCTAAAAAATTAAATAAAAAAATATCAAATCTTAATCAAATCAAAAAAATTGATTTATATACTAGTCATCATACACATAACGTAATAGGCACAGGTGCAAATGACCCCCAAAAAATGGATCCAAATGCAAGTAGAGAAACTTTAGACCATTCGATTATGTATATTTTTGCTGTTGCTTTGGAAGATGCTGATTGGCACCATGTTAAATCTTATACAAAACAAAGGGCTAACAAGAAAAGTACTATTAAGCTCTGGAAATCAATTATAACTCATGAAGATAAAGCGTGGACCAAAAAATATCATGACCCTGACCCAAAAAATAAATCATTCGGAGCAAAAGTAGTTGTTACATTAAATAATGGTAAAAAGATAATAGAACAACTTGATAGAGCTGATGCTCACCCTTATGGTGCACGTCCTTTTAAAAGACAAAATTATATTCATAAGTTTTTAACACTTACAGATGGTATTTTAGATAAAAAAGAAAGCTCAAGATTTCTAAAAACTGTTCAAAATCTTAAAAATTTAAAACCAGGTGAACTAAATCAATTGAATATTCAGGTAAAAAGAAGTCAAATAAAGAAAAATACAAAAAAAGGAATTTTTTAGTGCACTTTGTCGACAAAGAACCCAATCAAAAAAGAGCAGACTTTGTAAGCAAACTTAAAACTAATAAAATTTTAAGAGTTCCAGGCGCATATAATCCTTTGACAGCAAAGTTAATTGAGGAGATTGGTTATGATGCTGTTTATGTTTCAGGTGGTGTTATGGCAAATGACTTGGGATTTCCTGATATAGGTTTAACAACGTTACAAGATGTTAGTACAAGATCTTATTTGATATCAAGGGTTACAAGTCTTCCAACAATTGTTGATATAGACACTGGATTTAAATCTTGTGATGAGACCATTAAAACCTTTGAAGAGTTTGGAGTAGCTGCGGTTCATTTAGAGGACCAAGTAGAGCGTAAAAGATGTGGGCACCTTGATAATAAAGAATTAATTTCAATTGAAGCCATGGTTAAAAAAATTAAGGAATGTGTTGCGGCCAAACAGGATGAGAATTTTAAAATTATAGCAAGATCTGACGCTAAAGGTGTTGAGGGTATAGATAAGATGATTGATAGATGTAAGGCTTATATAGATGCTGGTGCTGAAATTATTTTTCCTGAGGCATTACAAGATGAAAAAGATTTTGAAAAAGTTAGAAAAGAACTTTCATGTTATTTGCTTGCCAACATGACTGAATTTGGAAAATCTAAACTTTTTAACTATAAAGAATTAGAAAATTTTGGTTATAATATTGTAATATATCCAGTAACTACACAAAGATTGGCAATGAAAAATGTGGAAGATGGACTAAGAGATATTTATACAGATGGACATCAAAATAATATTATTGATAAAATGCAAACTAGAAAAAGACTTTATGAATTAGTTGAATATGAAAAATATAACTCTTTAGATGAAAAAATTTATAACTTTAGTACGGAAGGACATGAATAATGAGTGATGATATTAAAAAAGGATTAATGGGGGTAACAGTTGATGAAACTGCAATTTCAAAAGTTATGCCTGAAATTAATTCACTAACGTATAGAGGATATGCTGCTCAAGATTTATGTTCAGAGTGCCAATTTGAAGAAGTTGCTTATTTAATCTTAAATAGTGAACTTCCTAATAAAAAACAATATAAGCAATTTCTTAAAGATGAAATAAGTGAAAGAAAACTATCAAAAAATCTTATTAATATAATTAAACAAATGCCCAAGAACTCTCATCCAATGGATGTTGCTCGAACAGCTGTTAGTTTTATGGGATTGGAAGATAAAGAAACTACAGACAATAGTCCTAAAGCTAATTTGAGAAAAGCTATGAGAATATTTTCTAAGACACCAACAGCACTTGCAGCATTTTATAGATTTAGAAAAGGGAAAAAAATTATTCCACCAAAAAAAGACCTTACTTTTGCTGAAAATTTCTTTCACATGTGTTTTGGTAAAGTTCCACAAAAAGAAATTGTTAAAGCTTTTGATGTTTCTTTAATTTTATATGCGGAGCATAGCTTTAATGTTTCAACATTTACTGCAAGAACTATTACAAGTAGTCTATCAGATATCCATGGAGCAATCTCTGGAGCTATAGCCAGTTTAAAAGGACCTTTACACGGTGGTGCGAATGAAGAAGTTATGCATATGATGAAAAAAATTAAAAAACCTGAAAATGCATTAAATTGGATTAATAATGCACTAGATAACAAGGGTGTTGTCATGGGGTTTGGTCATAGAGTTTATAAGAGTGGAGATTCAAGAGTTCCAACAATGAGAGAGTATTTTGGTAAAGTTGCTAAGATTAAAAAAGATAAAACTTTTGAAAAAATATACGACATTGTTGAGAAGGTTATGATTGAAAGAAAAGATATTCATCCAAATGTTGACTACCCTACTGGACCTACTTACCATTTAATGGGGTTTGATACTGATTTCTTTACGCCAATATTTGTAATTTCTAGAATTACCGGTTGGTCTGCACATATTATGGAACAGCATGCTGCTAATAAACTAATTAGACCTCTTGCAGCTTATAATGGAAGCCAACACAGACAAGTTGTTCAGTTAAATCAGAGATAAAATTTTTACTAAATAAATTCACTACAAACTATTCTTTTAGACTTGTGAACTGTTTGATCTTGACTTTGTATTATTTCAACATTTTTAAAAATTTTTGAAAAATATTCAGCCCTAATTGTGTCAAAAATAATTTTAGTTTCCATGTGAGATACTTTTTTTAAATATTCAATGTAAATATTAAAATCATAATGATAATCAAGTGATAATAGTGAAATTATTACATCAAATTTATTTTCTGGGAGAACGTCTTTGTCACAATCAAAAATTTTAAAACTTGATGTTTCCATTCCATTTTTTAAAAGAAATTTTTTTTGTAATTCTATGTTATTATAAGCTTCTAAATTTTTTTCATCCCAACCATATTTAACTTTTTTTGTAACATAGTTTTTTTCGACAAAACAAAAGAAGGAATTGTCTACTTTGTTATTTATAAATAATTCAAGGCCGCCAACACCACCTCCAATACTTAAAAAGTTTTTATCTTTTATTTCAATAAAATTCTTTAATGTGAAAAATTCTTTTTCCATAACATCAAAATATTTCTTTCCAATTAATGCTGTGTTTAAAAAATATTTAGTTATAAAGCTCGAAAAAAATTTTCTACCAAATACCTTTCTTATTTTTTTCATTTTTGAATCAATTAGTTCAATTCTTTGTAAAACAATGAGTCTTGCAATTTCTTTTTGAATAATAAATTTGTTCATTTTTAATTTAGCTTTGGGTTAACTCAAAAATATCTTTATTTTAACATTTCTTTTTTAAAAAGAGAGATGCCGCTATCTAGTTTATTTTTATATGAAGCCCTAAAGCTCTCTAACTGCCACCCAGTTAATCTTTTCTGAATTACTTCAAGGTTTTTTTCTTTCCACTTTTCTGCTGTAGTTGAAGTTTTCCATATTTTTTTATCCTCGATACTTCTTCCACAACCATAACAAAAGCCAGTTAAGGGATCTGTTTTACAAATACTTATACACGGTGAAATAACCATTTATAGGATTAATAAAAATTAACTAAAAGCTTCTGTCCATGTACCTTGAGTTGACGCCTTAGAGTATTCGGTTGAACGTCCTTCAAAGAAATTCATATGCTCGACTGCATTCAACATAGAATCTAACCAAGTAAGTGGATTTTTTTCAACATCATAAATTGGTTCTAATCCTAATTGTGACAATCTTCTATTAGCAATAAATCTTATATAAAGTTTTACATCTTGTGCTGTAAGACCTTCCATTGGACCCATTTCAAAAGCTAGATCAATAAAAGCATCTTCATGCTTTATAATTGTTCTACATGCTTTATAAAGCTCTTTCTTTAACTCAGGATTCCAGATTTCTGGGTTTTCATGAATGAACTCTTTAAACAATCTAATCATTGAATTGCAATGAAGAGTTTCATCTCTTACTGACCAAGTAACAATCTGACCCATACCCTTCATTTTATTATGTCTTGGAAAGTTAAGTAAGATTGCAAAACTTGCAAACAATTGTAAACCTTCAGTAAAAGCACTAAATACAGCTACAGTTAATGCAATATCTTTTTTTGAACTCATGTCAAAATTTTGCATATAATCATATTTATCTTTCATCTCTTTATATTTCATGAAAGCAGAATATTCTGATTCAGGCATTCCAATAGTGTCAAGCAAATGAGAGTATGCAGCAATGTGAACAGTTTCCATTGAAGCGAAAGCAGTCATCATCATCAAGACTTCTGTTGGCTTAAATACAGTTGTATAATGTCTTAAATAACAATTTTGCACCTCAACATCAGCTTGAGTAAAAAATCTAAAAATTTGAGTTAATAAATTTTTCTCTGACTGTGTTAAGTTTTTTTGCCAATCTCTAACATCGTCACCTAGTGGCACTTCCTCTGGTAACCAATGAATTCTTTGTTGAGTTAACCATGCGTCGTAACACCATGGATATCTAAACGGTTTGTAAACTGGGTTCTCAACTAATAGTCCCATTTTTTGTGGTTGAACTATTTCTTTTTTTTCTGGTTGAATAATCTTTGGCTCCATTTTTTCTACTGACATGATAGACACTCCTCGTATTCTGGTTGTTCGGTTGTTTGTGGTTTTGATTTATACACATTTGCAGTAACGTCTATTGCCTTAGTATCATTAACATTTTCTGCACGTTGAATTGATTTTGATCTACAGTAATAGAGGCTCTTTAAACCTTTTTTCCAAGCATCAAAATGAATTTTGTGTAGTTCTCTTTTATGAATATCGGCTGGTACAAATAAGTTAATTGATTGAGCTTGAGATATAAAAGGCGTTCTATCTCCACTTAATTCAATAATCCATTTTTGATCTAATTCAAATGCTGTTTTAAAAACGTCTTTTTCTAAATCAGTCAAAAAATCTAAATGAGAAACTGAACCCTGGCTTGTCGTAATTCCAGACCATACTTCTTCTGTATTTTTTCCGTATTTTTCTAATAGCCCAACTAAATATCTATTTCTAACGTTAAAAGATCCAGACAAAGTTTTATGTGTATAGCTGTTAGCTGCAACTGGCTCTACTCCTGGCGAGGCTCCACCACAAATAATAGAAATAGATGCTGTTGGCGCAATAGCTGTTTTGTTAGAAAATCTTTCGTTGAAGCCATAATCTGCAGCATCAGGACAAGCTCCTCTTTCGTCTGCTAGATCTTTAGATGCCTGATCAACATTTTCCTGAATGTGTTTAAATATTTTCTTATTCCAAACTTTACTCATTACTGACTCTAATGGAATGCTATGTTTTTGCAAATAAGAATGAAAACCCATAACACCTAAACCAACGCTTCTTTCTTTTTCAGCTGAATATTTTGCATCATCAAATTGTTCGGGTGCTCTATCAATAAAATCGGTTAAAACGTTATCTAAAAATCTCATAACATCATTGATCATCACTTTATCATCTTTCCACTCATCATATTTTTCTAAGTTTAAAGATGATAAACAGCAAACAGCTGTTCTGTCTCTTCCATTTTTATCTATTCCTGTGGGTAAAGTTATTTCACTACAAAGATTAGAAGTTTTAACAGTTAAGTTTGCAAGTTTGTGATGTTGCGGAATTTGTCTATTAACAGTATCAATATAAATAATATAAGGTTCACCTGTTTCAATTCTTGCAGTTAATAATCTTATCCATAAATTTCTAGCAGAGATAGTTTGCTGTACAGTTCCATCTGCAGGACTTTTTAATGCCCATTGCTCATCTGTTTCAACAGCTCTCATAAATGCATCTGACACCAAAACTCCATGATGAAGATTTAGCGCTTTTCTATTTGGGTCACCACCTGTGGGTCTTCTCATTTCAATGAACTCTTCTATTTCGGGATGATCAATTGGCAGATAACATGCAGCAGAACCTCTTCTTAATGAACCTTGGCTAATTGCCATTGTTAAAGAATCCATAACTTTAATAAATGGAATTATTCCCGATGTTTTTCCAACTTTTCCAATTTTTTCACCTATAGACCTAAGGTTGCCCCAGTAGCTTCCAATTCCACCACCTTTTGCAGCTAACCAAACATTCTCACTCCACAAGTCAAGAATTCCATTTAAACTGTCTGATGCTTCATTTAAAAAACATGAAATTGGCAACCCTCTTTTTGTTCCACCATTTGATAGAACAGGTGTTGCTGGCATAAACCACAAATTACTGATGTAGTTATATATTCTTTGAGCATGTAAATTATCATCAGCATAAGAGCTTGCAACGCGAGCAAACAAATCTTGAAAAGATTCATTATGACCTAAATATCGATCTTTTAGAGTAGCCTTTCCGAAGTCAGTTAAGTTTGCATCTCTTGATCTGTCGATCTTAATAATAATTCCTTTTTCATTCTGAAATAATTCTGTTTCATTACTTAATGAGAATAAATCTGGTCTTTTTGCTTTAGTTAATTCAGAGTTGTCTGGGCTATATTCGGAGACAGCTTTCTTAAGTGCCTGTGATAGAATTTTATTCATAAATTATTTATTTTAAGTTAATTTACATAAAACAACTACATGTTGTATGTAATAAGTGTTGATATACTATATAAATCATAAATCAACAGAACATATATAGAACATATATAAAAAAAATCAATAAAAAAATCAAAATAAATGTAAAAAACATAAGTAATGACTGAAAAAATAAAAATAGACCCCTACGGTTTTAGAGAATACGACGCTAGGTGGCTGTATGAGAAAGATATAAATCAGCTAGGAATAGAGAATCTCGGTAAGGGTTTAGGTACTCAAATTATAAGACATACTAAAAAAAAAAATCCACGAGTAATTGTTGGCCATGATTACAGGTCTTATAGTGAGGAAATTAAAGCTGCTCTTAAAAAAGGACTGCTTTCAACGGGATGCAATATTGAAGATATCGGTTTGTCATTATCCCCTACTGTTTATTTTGCACAGTTTAATTTAGATGCTGATGGTGTTGCGATGGTTACAGCAAGTCACAATGAGAATGGGTGGACCGGTGTTAAGATGGGTATTAAAAAAGGTTTAACTCATGCGCCAGAAGAAATGAAAGAGTTAAAAGACATTACATTAAATCAAAATTTTATTGAAGGGCAAGGAAGTGAAGAAAAAATAGATGGTTTTCAAAAAATTTATAAAGATGATTTAATTAACAAAAATAAAATTAAAAAAAAAATTAAAGCTATCGTTGCTTGTGGAAATGGTACGGCTGGAATATTTGCACCTGATATTTTAAGAGGTATTGGTTGTGAGGTTATAGAATTAGATTGTAATTTGGATTGGACTTTTCCTAAATATAATCCAAATCCAGAGGATTTAAAAATGCTTCATGAAATAAGCAAAGCTGTAAAAGATAATAATGCAGATATAGGTTTTGGTTTTGATGGGGATGGAGATAGAGTTGGGGTTATAGATAATACGGGCAGTGAAATATTTTCAGATAAGATTGGTTTATTGATTGCAAGAAACTTGTCCGCTACTCACAAAAATTCTAAATTTGTTGTTGATGTTAAATCAACAGGATTATATGCAACAGATAAGGTTCTATTAGAAAATAACTGTGAAACAATTTATTGGAAAACGGGTCACTCACACATTAAAAGAAAAGTTAATGCTGAAAAGGCTTTAGCAGGTTTCGAAAAAAGTGGGCATTTTTTCTTTAATCAACCTTTAGGTTTTGGGTATGATGATGGTATTAATTCAGCAATTCATGTATGTCACCTATTGGATAATCAAAGTAAAACGATGGCTGAAATTATAAGTGAGTTGCCCAACACCTTTCAAACACCCACTATGGCTCCTTTTTGTAAAGATGAAGAGAAATATCAAGTTGTTGAAGATTTAGTAAAACAAGTAAATAATATTAAATATAATAAAACTAAGATTGATGATCAGGAAATAACAGAAGTGTTAACTGTAAATGGAATTAGGTTTTCTTTTGATGATGGCTCTTGGGGGTTAATCAGAGCGTCTTCAAATAAACCGTCTTTAGTAGTTGTCACTGAAAGCCCAACTTCAGATAAAAGAAAGAAAAAAATATTTGAATTTATTGATAACCTACTTCAAAAGACTGGCAAGGTTGGTGAATACGACCAAAAAATTTAAATCTCTATTAATCTTTGTCTTGCTTTTCTCTTATGAGAGTATGGCATTTAGTCCTGAGTATGAAAGAGAAATGTACATAGGCTGTTATGGAAACTCTAAGCAATACCTTGGTCCTGATGGAGCTAAAAAATACTGTCTATGTACCATTGATAAGCTTAGTGAGAGATATTAAGACGAAGAAATAAATCTAGTCTTTAAAAAAAAACCTGAAGAAATAATGAAAGCTACTGAGTTTGCATCTATTCACTGTGAAAAAAAATAAAGATTTTTTTAATACACTTAATTGTTGAGCCCTAATTATTTTTTATTATCAAGAATCTCAATCATACATTTTGTTGCATAATCACGCCATTCTGAGGAAGTATTACCCTTAAGGCTAATTAAATGTTTTTTGTTATCTTTAATTCCTTTTTGGTATTTGGCCTTGTCCGATTCATCTAAATTAGCTTCAATATTTTTTAAATTATTTTCCATAGCTGCAATCCAACTGTTGCCAAGCTCAATGCATTTTTTATCTTCCTTCTCATCACATATTTGCTTAAAAAAATTAAAAATTATATCATCTGATTTTATTTTACTGTTCATGTTTTTTATTAACATGATTTTTAAATTATAAAAGAATAAAAGAATTACTATAAGTGGGATAAGTGCATCAAAAGTAGAGTTAATTATTGCAGGATTAATATAAGAAGATTGCTTATAAAAGACATTAATACTACAAAACCAATAAAAAAATTACAGTACATAATCGTAACAGAGCGGTTTCTAATTCTTCTTTTTCTTACAAAGGGCTTATCATCGAGGTCTGAAACATCTCTTTCACCAATAACTTTATAGTCATATGTCCAACGCCAAATAGTGTTACCAAATCTTTCGTCTTGATTATTATAATAAATAATCCAGGCAGAAATATATCCATGTAAAATATAAAGAATGATTAAAAGAAAACCATTTATTATCATCTAAATATTAATACATAGTTAGAGGTAATATTAAAGATTAATTAAAAAAAAATTTTATACCTGTTGTTGAGTAATTTCTTAAAACTGCTCAGATTCAGTTGAACCTTCCATTGCAGTTGTAGAGCTCTTTCCACTACTTATTGTATTTGAAACCGCATCAAAATAAGAAGTTCCAACTTCTCTTTGGTGTTTGACGCTTGTGTATCCATCTTTCTCTCTAGCAAATTCAAGTTCTTGAATTTTAGAATATGCAGTCATGCCTTCACTTTTATATTTTTCAGCAAGTTCAAATATTGCAATATTTTGCGTATGAAAACCTGCAAGAGTAATAAATTGAAATTTATAACCCATTTCACTAATTTTTTGCTGAAATGTTGCAATTTCAGCATCCGACAAATGTTTCTTCCAATTAAAAGAGGGAGAGCAGTTGTAGGCTAACAGTTTACCAGGAAACTTTTTATGTATTGCCTCTGCAAACTTTTTAGCTTCTTCAAGGTTGGGGGTGGCTGTCTCACACCAAATTAAATCTGAATAAGGTGCATAAGCCAAACCTCTTGAGATGGCCTGTTCTATGCCTTGTTTAACATAATAAAAACCTTCTGGTGATCTTTCACCTGTTAAAAAAGGTTTATCATTTTCGTCAAAATCATTAGTAATTAATTTTGCAGCGTTCGCGTCTGTTCTTGCTAAAATTATTAATGGTACATCGGCAATATCTGCAGCTAACCTTGCAGCCTTCAAATTTTTGATCATAGTGGCAGTTGGTACTAAAACTTTTCCACCCATGTGCCCACATTTTTTTTCACTAGCTAATTGATCTTCAAAATGAACCCCAGCTGCTCCCGCTTTAATAAATTTTTTTGTTAGTTCAAAAACATTTAGTGGTCCACCAAATCCTGCTTCACCATCTGCAATAATTGGGAGCATATAGTCTGTTCTATTTTTTGATTGCATATCACCATCAATAATCTCCATATGTTGAATTTGGTCAGCTCTAATTAAAGCATTGTTCATAGACTCAACTAATTTTGGAGCACTATCGTATGGATATAAAGATTGATCTGGATACATTTCACCAGCAGTGTTAGCGTCAGCTGCTACTTGCCAGCCACTTAAATAAATTGCTTTCAACCCTGCTTTTGCATGTTGAATGGCGTGATTTCCAGATAATGATCCTAACGTATTAATATAAGGCTCTGAATTTAACAGCTCCCATAATTTTTTTGATTGAAGTTTGCACATCGAATATTCAATTTTGATAGAACCCCGCAATCGCTCTACATCTTCTGCTGTATAATCTTTTTTAATTCCTGTAAATCTTTTTAAGTCGTATGAAACTTTAGCATGTGAACCCATAGTTAGGTCTTTCTAGGTTATGTATTAAGAAAATTAGATCTTGTGTAAATTAACGGTAAGAGAACTTATTTGTCTTCACTGTACTCTTGAGTGAATTCATTCATTCCACTTGAACCCCAATCACAATGGTCATCTCTAAGGTAAATACCAGATTGACTAAACTGATTCTGAGTGTTGTTTTCGTTAGTTTCGCCTAGATTTTCTTGATTTTTATTTATGTTTTTATTGTTCATGTAAACTTTATAATTTACTAAATTTACAAAATCTAATAAAATCGTTAAAAACCTTGTAAAAGCAAGAAATTTATTGTAAATTTAAATTTACAAAATTTACAAAATAATACTATGAGTCAAATAGATTTAAAAATAGGCCCAAAGATAAAGGCTTTTAGACGGCAGTTAGGTCTACAAGCAAACAAACTTTCTGAAGACCTAGGTATTTCTCCAAGTTATCTGAATTTAATTGAAAGTGGAAAAAGAAAAATAGATGGAGATTTACTACTTAAAGTTTGCGAAAAATTGAATATTCAGCTTTCGGATTTAACGTCAAAAACAGATATTAACTTGGAAAATACTATTTCAGAAATTCTTGATGATAAATTGTTTGAGGATTTAGATATTCTTGGTCCAGAAGTTAAAGATCTTGTGGGTACAAATCCAAAAATTGGTAGAGCTTTTGTGAGACTTGGAGATATTTTAAAAAAAAAGGATCATGAACTAGTCAATAAAATAGAAAAATTATCTGGTAAAATTGTTGACAATAGAAAAAACTCTTTCCCTGGTGAGGTTATTTCAGATTTTCTTCAAGGAAATAAAAACTACTTTCCTAAACTTGAAAATTTTGCGAATAAAGTTTTTGATAGAATTCAAAACAATAATAGAACAAGATACATTGCTTTGTGTGAATATTTAAAAACAAAATATTCTATAATAGTTAAAGATATAATCCCTGAAGAAAAAAAACCTTTTTCAAAAATTTATAATAAAAATAAAAAAGAACTTTTACTTAGTGATTATAACTCTTTAGAAACAAAAAAGCTTCATGCAGCCGCACAAATTGCACAAGAAGGTGCTTTAGATATAATTAACGAATATTTATCAGAATTTTCCTTTCCATCAGAGGAATCAAAAAGATTAACACAGGTTGCTTTATTAAATTATTGTGGGGCAGCAATTTTAATGCCCTACAAACCGTTTCATTCCGAATGTAAAAAATTAAAATATGATTTGGAGCTTTTGCAAAATACTTTTGCTACATCCTTTGAGCAGGTTGCTCATAGAGTTACATGTTTACAAGATCCAAAATTACCAGGCATCCCATTTCATATGCTTAGAACAGACATAGCTGGAAATATTTCTAAGAGGTTTTCACTTTCTGGAATAGAAATACCAAGATATGGTGGTGCCTGTCCGAGATGGAATGTTTATTCTGCTTTCACAAGACCTGGGGTAATTCAAGCAGCAGTAAGCAAGATGACTAATGGTGAGAAATATGTCTGTATAGCACGAACTGTTGAAAAGGGAGTTGGTAGATATGGGTTATCTAAAAGTATTTTATCTATTGGCCTGGGGTGCGAAGCTAAATATGCCAAAGAATTTGTTTATACTGAAAACATAGATATTAGCGATAAAAAAACTGAAATACCCATTGGTGTGTCATGCAGAACTTGTGACAGACTAGATTGCTCTCAAAGAGCCTTTCCCCCACTACACAAAAAATTTGATGTAGATATTAACTCAAGAGGAGTTTCCATTTACGTAAATGATAAAAATAATTGATTATTTAATCTATGGAAAGAACATTATTTCTACTATTTAAATTCTGACTTATTTTTTATAATTCAAGACCTTCTTTTTTCCAATTTTTTAAGCCCCCAATTAAATGAAAGCATTCAGAAAGTTGATAGGATTTAGAGAGTTGTACTGCTAGAGTCGATCTGTGACCATGAGCACAATAAAATAAAATTTTTTTTTTTTTTAGCTTACCTTTGTTTTCCTTAAGGTATTCATTGATTTCGGGAAATCTTACTATGATACTATTTTTAATCATTCCTTCTTTAGCAATTTCATTTTGTTCACGAAGGTCAATTAAAATTGATTCTTTATTTTTTTTTATTTCATTAAATTTGTTAGGTTCAATTCCGTTATTAACTTTTTGTTTATTAAAATTTATTCCTAATTTTAAATTACTAGGTACCGCTACATCCATCATATGAGGATTGGGTAAATTTAGATTATCCATAATTTCTATATATTCTTCTGGAGAGCTAACTTGTAACCTTGGGTTAAATTTTTTTTCTTCAATTATTGTACTAACTGTTTCACCTTTGTAATCGTGTGCTGGATAAACCAAAGTTTCATTGGGTAGTTTAAGTAGTTTATTAAAAATAGAATTGTAAGAGTCTCTTGCGTTGCCATTTTGAAAATCTGTTCTACCTGTTCCTCTAATTAATAGAGCATCTCCTGTAAAAACTCTATCTTTCATTAGAAAGCTAAAACTTTCAAGTGTATGACCTGGTGTGTAGATAGCTTGAAGCTCCAATCCATCTATTTTAATCTTTTCCTCATCAGAGACTTGCATTGCAACAACGTCAACTGGGGTTTTATCACCCATAACTGTGACACAATTAGTTTTATCTCTTAACTCTGCTATTCCTGAAATATGGTCTGCGTGGATATGTGTATCTATAACTTTTACTAGCTTTAAATCTAATTCTTTTAGTAATCCAATATATTGTTCAACATTTTCTAAAACTGGGTCTATTATTAGGGCCTCCCTACCTTTTGCTGATGCTATAAGGTATGTATAGGTGCTTGAAACATTATCAAATAATTGTCTGAATAGCATAGTGATACTTTATCATAATAACTTTACTCATTAAATAATCTTATTATTTTCCAAAAATTCCTAATTTAACATCATAATCAACTGCAACTCCGTAATCAGGATCGTCATCACTATCAACAACCAGCTGGCCCGCTCTACTTAATAGTTTATGACAATCACGTGTTAAATGTCTAAGTTTAACTTTTTTTCCAAAACTGTTATATTTATCTGCAATGTCTTCAATTGCTTTTAATGCCGATTGATCAATCACTTTTGATCCTGCAAAATCAATAATAATTACTTCGGGATCTTCTTCTGGTTTAAATAATTCTAAAAAACTATTAGTTGAGCTAAAAAAAAGTGGTCCTTCTATTTCATAAACTTTTGCACCCTTTTCGGTTTTAGATTGTCTTTCAATTGCTCTAATTTTTGAAGCAGATTTCCATGCAAAGACTAAAGCAGAAACAATCACTCCTACTATTACTGCAATTGCTAAATCTTCTAGAACAGTTACTACGGTTACTAGTATTGTAACCAATGCATCACTCCTAGGTACAAAAAATAATATTTTTAATGAGTTCCAGGCAAATGTTCCTATCACAACCATAAACATAACACCTACTAGAGCAGCAATTGGTATCATTTCAATATAAGAAGAAGTATACAAAATAAAAATTAGCAAAAATAAAGCAGCCGCAATTCCAGCAATACGCGTCCTTCCACCTGACCTAACATTAATCATTGATTGTCCTATCATTGCACAACCTCCCATTCCTCCAAAAAAACCTGTGATAGTATTGGCTAAACCTTGTGCTAGACATTCTTGACTGGCACCTCCTCTTTTGTTGGTTATTTCTCCCACTAGATTTAAAGTTAACAAACTTTCTATTAATCCTATTGAGGCCAATATAAAAGCATAAGGGAAAATAATCTTAAATGTTTCAATATTAAGAGGGACGCTTGGGATGGAAAAATTTGGAAGACCCCCTTTTACACTGGCAAGGTCTCCAACATTTGGTATATCAATTTTTAAAGTTAAAGCTAAAATTGTTGTAAATAGAATAGCTACTAATGTAGATGGCAATACCTTTGTTATTTTAGGTAAGAACCAAATAATAAACATTGTGAAGGCAACAAATATAATTGAATAAAGCAATGTACCACCTGTAATCCAAACTGACTCTCCAAGTGAATTTATTGTTTTAAATTGACTGAGTTGTGAAATACCAATGACAATCGCAAGACCATTAACAAAACCTAACATTACTGGTTGGGGAACCATTCTAATAAATTTACCAAGTTTGAATAAGCCTGCTATTAACTGTAAAACACCCATTAAAACCACAGTTGCAAATAAATATTCCACACCGTGATCTACAACTAAAGCAACCATGACAACAGCTAGTGCACCTGTTGCACCAGAAATCATTCCTGGACGACCACCAACTAAAGCTGTTATTAGACCCACTATAAAGGCTGCATAAAGACCTGATAAAGGAGCAACCCCAGCAACAAAAGCAAATGCGATAGCTTCAGGCACCAAGGCTAACGCAACAGTTAGACCAGATAAAATCTCAATTTTAAATAGTGAAAAAGAAGCACCTTCTTTTGGAATATAGTCCTGACTATTGAAACCAATAGATTTTGCAAAAGATGAAAGTGTAGTTTTTATCAATAGTTATCTAGTAATATTTGATTAATTTTTAATATAACGAATTATTTATTTTATCTATTAAACCAAGGAGTTAATAAAGTCCAATACTCAAAAATTTTGTCATCTATATTCTATTCTAACACCAAGTTTATCAATTATCTAATTAGCTTTAGTCCAATACCCATAAACACATCTAGTTCCACTTCTAGAACAGTCATAGGTATCATGAAGAATACCATTTTTAACAACGGTAATATGCTTTGAACAGGATACTATTAAAGTACCATTTGGTAATTCATCTTTTTTTAAATGAACCTTACATCCCTGACCAATGAACATGGTGGGGGTCCAATTCCAACCTAGTCTTTCAAGATATTTTTTGAGAACTACACGATGTGTACCAGTTCTCGGACTATCATTTCTTCGTTTTAAGTTTTTTGCAAGTTTAGTTCTTGATGTGATTCTAAAATTTTCATTTTCTTTATACAAATCATCATAGATTGTTTGATAAGGTAGGCCAGTTACAATAGCCACAGATCTAACTACACAGTCCCCAGTCCTACCTTTATAACCAGCTTTAGCTCTTCCTCCATCGTTAATTACCAGATCTAAATTATTTCTATAAAATAGTTTTTTAAAAAACTTCATATCTAAATTTCTGATAATGCTTTAAATCTTTATTTTCACCTACCATATTCATATTTAATCTTGTTGATAAAACATTTATCCAATTATAAAAATTTATCATTTAACAAACACTTCTTTGAAATTTTCAATTAGTTTGAATTGTTTGGTTTTCTAATTTCTCTTTAAAGAGATTTAATTAATGAGTATATTTCTTTTTTACTTGTTTGTCCTATACTTCGATGAAGTTCTTTATTATTTTTGTAGATAACAATAGTTGTCCAATAATCTATTTTGAGTTTTTTAGCTATATCTTTATCTTTCGTTTGCTCAAAGCTTAAGAACAAAATATTTTGAAATTCTTTTTCAGCTTGATTTAAAATCTTAATTTGTTTTTTACAAGTTGTGCAAGTTTCATTCCAAGAGTTTATAATAACTGTTTTTCCATCCAATTGTGCTTTTTTAAAGATTTCATCATTAAACGTAGTACTTTTGTCAACAGCAAAAGAATTAAATGAAATTAATGTAAATATTAATATAATTATTTTTTTCATTTGAATACCATATATTTTTAATCTCAAATAACAAGATTTTGCATAAAAATTAAATTATTTTATGCATCTTTATTTTATATTTCCAAGTTGTTTTTGTCTTGAGATGATGATTAATCCACTAATTATTATTATTAGCGCTCCAGTATAACTGTTTGTCGATGGCACTTCATTGAATAAGAAATAACCATATAGAATTCCCCATAAAATAACTGAGTATCTAAAAGTGGATGTTGCAGATACTAAGGCAACTTTAATTGTTGCTACTGAAAAAATATAACCAAGTGCTAGAAAAAAAGCTGCAATAAACAATATAAAGATGTCATTTATAGTAAAATCATAAAATTTATAAACACTAAATAAACCAAAAATAATAGTAACCACAAAACAAGTCATGAATGCGATTTGCAAACTGTGATAGTTTCTTTTAAAATTTTTTGTATACATGTCTCTAATTGACAGCATTATTGCAGCTAAGATTGGGAAAATAAAATAATAACCAAATTCTAATTTTCCAGGATTAATAACGACCAAAACTCCAATAAACCCTAATAATACAGCACTCCATCTTCTCCATCTAACTTTTTCATTTAAAAATATTGCACTTAAAGCGGTTAATAATACGGGTGCTGTACTTAATAAAATATAAACCTGTGCAAATGGTAGCAAGGCAATTCCAATAAAGAAAAATAGGGCAGCTGAGGCTTCTAGTCCACCTCTTATACTTAACTCTTTTGACAAAAAGATTTTTTTAAAATCAAGTTCATTTTTTATATGCAAAAATAATATAATAAAAAGTAATGTAAAAACACCTCTTATAAAAATAATTTGGTTTAATACAAATATTTCATCATAATCTTCATAAATAATTTTTACAAAAGCATCGTTCGTCGCAAATGAGAATTGACATAAAAGCATATATAATATGCCAAGCAACTCATTGTTAATTTTAAATTTTAAAAACATTGGCTTTTAATTACAAGTTTTTCACTGATAATATACAAATATTAAAAACCAATACGATATAAGCCCTGCAAATATTGTGGCAATAATATTTTTACTAAAATATCCAACAATTATTGCAAATATTGCTGCCAAAATTTTAGGATTACTATCTAAATCAACAGAACCAGCATCATCTAAAAAAATTGGTGGAAAAATTATTGCTGGAAAAATTGCAGCAGGAACAAAGGATAATATTTTTTTTGCTTTATCATTTAAAATGTCTTTATTGAGTAAGAAAATCATAGAGAACCTTGTTGCAAATGTAATAATTCCTGCATAAATTATAAGAGTCCAGTGCATTATTTTTTTTTTAAATCTGTTAAAATTAATAAAGCAGCAACAATTAAAGCTGTTAGAGCAGCAACAATTATGTACGCCTTAAAAGGTATTGTGTTGTAGCCAATTGTTGCAACAAATCCAGACACCAGCATCACAATAATATTTTTAAATTTTCTAAAATCGCTAATTAGCAAAGCAAGAAATGTTAAAGAAATTGTAAAACTTAAACCTAACTCCTCAGGTATTACAGAACCTAAAACTATGCCTAAAATTGTTGATATTTGCCAAATAGTCCAGCAAGTAAAACCAGAGCCAAGTAAATGGTAATGTTGATTATTGTCTTTATTGTTTTTTTTAAAATAATTATTTGAAACTGCAAAGGCTTGGTCTGTCATCACATAAGATAAAATTATTTTCCAGAAAAACTTTAAACCAGATAAATGTTCTGATAAAACTGCTCCATACAATATATGCCTTGAATTCACCGCTCCTATTGAACTCAAAATAACTAAGGATGAAGCCCCTCCTGAAAATAATTGCAATAAAACTATCTGAGAAGCTCCACCAAAAATTATAATCGATAACCCTAAAGTCATGAATGGACCGATGCCTAAATCCATTCCAATAACACCATAAATAATTCCAAAAGGAACCACGGGAATCATTAAAGGACTTACATCTATTATTCCTTCAGTTAAGGTTGTTAATTTATTACTCATTTAAAAAATAAAGTTTTATATTAAAAGCAAACTATATGATCAATATTAATAGGATTCTTAATACCGAATTTTTCGTCTACTTCATGTTGATGAATGTGATGAGAGTGTACAAATACTGGAATTAATTTATTACTAGCAGTTTTAAGTGAGTAGATAAAATTAGTTCCTCTGAATTTTCTATCAACTACTTCTAGCTTTAAATCACTTTGATCATCATGTTCTAAGTCCTCTGGTTGTAATAAAAGTTGAACCTCTGACCCTTTTGGATAATGTTTAATAAAATTTCCTGTTATTGTGCCTAAATCAATACTCTCTAAACTATTTTCACCTGTAACTTTTGCTGGAATTAAAATTCCTCTATTTAAAAAGTTAACTACTTCTACTGAATTTGGAAAATGGTAAACATTGTAAGGATCATCAAATTGTTTTAATTGTTCATCTAGAATTATTCCACATTTTGTACCCAAGTAGAAAGCTTCATAAGAGTCGTGAGTTACAATTATTGTTGTTATCTTGTGCTCAGTTAATATTTTTTTTAATTTTACTTGAATTTCTTCTTTAAAACTTTGATCAACATTTGAAAGCGGCTCGTCTAATAATAATAAATCTGGATTTGTAACTAATGATCTTGCCAAAGCTGCTCTTTGAGCCTCACCTGCACTAATTTGATGTGGAAATTTATCTTTAATTTTTTCAAGATTTAAAAATTTAATTATTTCTTCGGTTGATATAGTTTGTTTTTTTTTCTTATTTCTTTCAGCACCAAATTGAATATTCCTTAAAATATTATAATGTGGAAATAGACAATTGTCTTGGAATGATAACGATATATTTCTATTTTCAGGTTCTACATGTATTTTATCTGAGGATATAACTTTATTTTTTAACAAAATTTCACCTGATTGAATATTTGTTAAACCAGCAATAGATCTTAGTATTGTGGTTTTTCCAATTCCAGAAGGTCCTAATAAACATACAATGTCTCCTTCTTTTTCAATATTAAAAGATACATTGTGAACTTTATTAACTTTACTTGCTGCGAATGTTACATCTTTAATTTCTAAAAAATTTTTTTTCATAATTAGTCTCTTAAAGTATATCTGGAAGTAATTAAAATAAAGGTACTTGTAATTAATATAAGGAATAAAGATGGAACTGCAGCGGCCTCTAATAGGTCTTGAGAAGCGTAAATATAAGCTGTTGTAGCAAATGTTTCAAAATTAAATGGTCTCATAATCAGAGTAATTGGTAGTTCCTTAATTATTTCAATAGCAATTATTAAGCCAATTAACAAAATAGAATTTCTTAAGTAGGGAAGGTGAATATCTTTGAATGTTTTAAATTTAGAATAACCTAGTAAATATGCGCTTTCGTCTATTGAATAGTTAATTTTAAGGTATCCAGACTTAATGCCGTTGCAAGCTAAAGAATAAAATCTGACAAAATAAACACTTATAAGTCCCAATATTGAACCAATAAATATAGTTTTGATAGTTTTAAACCCAAAATACTGGACAACTGTATTATCAAACCAGGCCACGAAGCTAATAAACGAAACAGCCAATATTACACCAGGAATTGCATATCCAGAAATTGAGAATGTAGTTAGCGCTTCTAGTAATTTACTTTTTGTAACTCTATTTCCATAATTTGAAATGAAGGCAAATGTTATCAATATTGAGCTTGCCAATAAAACTAATATTCCAGTATTGATAAACAAACTAGCTATATTTAAATCATTAAAATGTTTTGGAAAAATTATTGTCCAGTAAAGCATTTGTAATACTGGAAACATAAAGCTAGCAAAGAAAATAAACCCACAAAATATAATAGCTAAGGTTGATTTGGATTTACTTAAGTTAATTAAAGTCTTAGATTTAAAACCACTTTTTGTCGGAGAGTGATATTGTGCTTTTTTTCTAGAAAAATTTTCGAGCACAAATAACCCTAGAATAAAAATTAAAAGAAAAAAGGATAGTCTATTAGCTAGTGATAAGTCATCAAAAGCTATCCAGGCATTATATATTCCTGTTGTTAATGTTGATACATTAAAAAAATCCACTGTTCCAAAATCTGATAATGTTTCCATTGCAACTAAAGAAAGTCCAGCAACTATGGCTGGTCTTGCAGAGGGTAAAATAATTTTTAAAAATGATTTATTTTTTGAAAACCCTAAATTTTTTCCTAAATCAATTAGATTTTGAGATTGGTAATGAAATGATGCTCTAGTTAAAATATAAACATATCCAAACAATGAGAATGATAAAGAAATGATTGCACCGAACATACCATCCATTTTAGGTATATGTTTATTGTATTCACCTTCTCCAAATAAATTTGTTAGTATTGAAAAAGCTGTACCATAATTTTCAAAAAAAGCAGTTAATGAATATGCATATATGTAGGGTGGTACTGCAAATGATAATATTAATGCCCACTTAAAAAAATTTGCACCAGGAAAATTATAAAAGGATACAAGATACGCAGTACCTACTCCAATAATAAAAGTAAAAAATAAAACACCCATTAATAAAATTAGTGAATGATTAATATAATCAAATAAGAAAGTATCTTTCAATATCGAATAATAATTACTAGTATTTTCAAAAAAACCTGCACAAATAGTAAGTATTGGGATTGCTACGGCTATAGATATTAAAAAGCTACTTATGTACCAAATGTTGAAATTTTTAATTCCCATAATTTATAATACTCTAATAACTATATTTAAGAAACCTCCCCTATTGCTAGGAGAGATTAATACTAACTTCGAAACCAAATTGGAGAGAGATTACGAGAGTTAATTCCTAAATTTTTTATAAGTTATTTATTCTGTTTGATTACTTGCTTGATAGATATTCTATACAATTTTCTGGGGTTGTTTGTTCATATGGATCAGGATCACTTCCTTCATTATTCATGCCATCCTCTTGCCACCATTTCTCAACAACACCGTCATTAATTATCGCACAATATCTCCAACTTCTTAGACCAAAGCCTAAATGTTTTTTATCAATTAACATCCCCATTGAACGAGTAAAGTCGGCATTTCCATCAGGTAATACCTTAACTTTTGTTAGTTTTTGTTGTTCTGCCCAAGCATTCATTACAAAACCATCGTTGACACTAATGCAATAAACTTCGTTAATGCCAAGAGATAATAATTTGTCATAATTTTTTTCAAAACCTGGTAACTGCTTTTCAGAGCATGTGGGTGTAAACGCACCGGGTAATGAGAATAATATAACTTTTTTACCCTTGAAGATTTCATCAGTATTCACTTCAACCCATTTACCAATTTTTCTTGTTTTCAAAACTATGTTTGAGCATTTTTTTCCCTCTGTCATTCTACTCCTATCGATTTTTAAATTTTTGTTTAATTGTATTGCTGACATTTTAATTTTTCCCCATATATTTTTGATTAATTGTTTCACTTTATATTTAAATAATTTTAAATTTTTTAGTGCTCATAAACAAATTGGGTAGGGTAAATACCTTCTGAGAGATTATGAGCACAATCATTAAAAGAAAATTATGTATTAAAAGGAGAGAGGATATGTGCAACCTCTTCGTCTTTAATATCTGATAACTTTCTGTTATTTATTTTTCTATCGATTTTTTTACACTCTGCTGCACACGGATCACAAGCTTTCAGAGATTGAGACCCATATACGTCAGAAGATTTATCTAAATCAATATTAAATAAATTTTTTTTCACTTACTACTTACTTCCAACTTGCAGCTAACATTACTTCTAATGCGCTAGCTTGGTTTTTTCCATAGTTTGCTACTTTAGTTTTTAAATCTTGTTTAAATCCAAGACCCATTTGTTTAACTAATGGATGAGGCTCAACACCTTCAATCATTGGGTATTCAAATGTATTATTAACTATATGTGTTTGCGCTTCTTTAGTTAATAAAAACTCAAGTAGTTTAATAGCATTAGCTTTATTTGGTGCATTTTTTAGTACACCACCACCACTAATGTTCATGTGAGTTCCTCTATCTCCTTGATTAGGAAAAAATGGTAAAACTTTCTTAGCCGCCGCTTGTTGTTCTGGACCTTTTTTTCCAGATAACATCAAAGCTAAGTAGTATGTGTTCGCTACTGCTAAATCAGCTTCACCTGCTGCTACAGCTAAAATTTGAGCCCTATCGTTTCCTTTAGAATCTCTAGCCATGTTAGCAACAATTCCCTTAGCCCATTCTGCAGTTGCTTTTTTTCCATTATTTTTAATTAATGAAGCAACAAGAGATTGGTTATAGATGTTGTTAGATTTTCTTATAACAACTCTTCCTTTCCATTTTGGATCTGCAAGACCTTCATAAGTCATTCCTTTCAGATCATTTGCACTTACTCTTTCAGGAGAATAGTAAATTATTCTTGCTCTCTTAGCTATTCCAGTCCATTTAGAGGTTCTAAAGTTTTTTGGAACTGCAGCTTTAATTGCTGGAGACATAGAATTTTGGAACATTCCTTTTGCAGCGAATGCACCTAATCTTCCTGCATCAGCAGTAATATAAAGGTCAGCTTTTGAATCAGCTCCTTCTTCAGTT
>Ga0307986_10000112_pt1 | contig 55587 bp, 57 predicted proteins | sample EllFjometageno82_FD_203170 | JGI IMG/M metagenome (GOLD analysis project Ga0307986, IMG submission 203170) | Marine microbial communities from Ellis Fjord, Antarctic Ocean - #82 | ecosystem: Environmental > Aquatic > Marine > Unclassified | place: Southern Ocean | collected 2014-10-09 | reverse complement strand
AAAACCCTATTTATTTCTAACAGTATATTTTTTAAAAGCTTGAGGTTTTCTCCATCGATATCAGACATAAAACCTGGAAGAAAAATTATATATTGTTTTTTTTATAATAATTGACGATATATCTAAGTTTTTGATCTTAGAAATTTTAAGATATTTAAATTTTTTCATTATTATTTCATGTCAGGATATAAATTTAATTTGTTAATATATAACATTTATTATGACAACTAAAATAAAAATATTACAAGTAATACCGAAATTGGGATTTGGCGGAGCAGAAACAGGTTGTTACGATCTTGCTCATTTCTTAGCCGAGCAAGAATGTAAATCATTTTTGATTACTAGTGGAGGTGAACTTTTAAAGTTTGTGAGAAGAGATAAGGTAAAAATTATTCGTTTACCAGTTCAATCAAAAAATCCGTTAATTATGTTTATTAATTCTATAATTATTTTTTTTATAATATTATTTTATAATATTGATATAGTACACGCTCGAAGTCGTGCCCCAGCATGGTCTTGTTTATGGGCTTGTATTTTTTCAAGAAGAAAATTTGTTACTACTTTTCATGGTACTTATAATTTCTCTAGCAAGCTCAAACTTTTTTATAATAGTGTTATGGTTAGATCAGAATTAGTAATTGCTGGATCAAATTTTATCTTCAATCATATAAGTAAAAATTATCAAAAGTACTTAGATTCCTCTAAACAAAAATTACTGGTAATTTTTAGAGGTATCAATTTAGAATATTTTAATTCAAAAAATATAATTATTGAAAAAGTTAATAACTTAGCTAAAAATTGGAATATTAATAAAAATGATTTTATTATTTTACTTCCAGGAAGATTAACAAGATGGAAAGGCCAAGAAATATTTATTGAGGCTTTAAATCTACTTATCGAAATTTATAAAAAAAATAATTTTCATGCAGTTATTCTTGGTGCCAATCAAGGTAGGAGTGTTTACTCTAAAAAACTTTTACTTTTAACTGAAAGATATCGGCTAAGTAAAAAAGTCACATTTATTAAAAATTGTAAAGAAATGCCCTTAGCCTACAAATTAGCTGATATAGCTATCTCTAGTTCTGTAGAACCTGAGGCATTTGGAAGAATTGCTGTAGAAGCTCAGGCTATGAAAAAACCTATTATTGCAAGTGATCTCGGAGGGTCTAGAGAAACAATTTTAAATGGGAAATCTGGTTTTCTGTATCATTTTAATGACGCGAAGAAACTTGCCAGTTTTATTAATAAATTAATGGAAATGAACAAGGAATCCATTAGTTTGATTGGAGAAGAAGGAAGAAAAAACGTAGAAAACAAATTTAATGTTGATCAAATGTGTCAAACAACCTTTACAGAGTATAAGAAACTACTTAAATAAAACAAACTATGCCTAATATTCAACTTTTAGACGGAAAAAAAATTCCTTTCGAAAAATCCATAGATGGATTTGAGCTTGTTAAAAAAATTAGTAAGTCATTAGAAAAAGATGCTCTTCTCATGTCAGTCAATGGAGAGCTTAAAGATTTGAGTCATATAATCAAAGAAGACTCAAATATAAAAATTATCACACACAAAGATAAAGAAGGTTTAGAAGTTTTAAGGCATGACGCAGCCCATATATTAGCAATGGCTGTTCAAGAATTATATCCAGGAACACAAGTTACGATAGGACCAGTAATTGAAGATGGATTCTATTATGATTTTGCAAGAAAAGATCCATTTACCGACGATGATCTAAGTAAAATTGAAAAGAAAATGGGAGAAATAGTAGACAGAAATGATAAAACTTCTAGAAGCATTTGGAAGCGAGAAGAAGCAATAAAACATTTTAAGAAGATCGGTGAAAAATATAAAGCCGAATTAATTGAAACCATACCTTCTGGTGAAGAAGTTTCTATTTATAGTCATGGAAATTGGAGCGATCTATGTCGTGGACCTCACCTATCTTCAACAGGTAAAATAGGGAAAGCCTTTAAGCTTATTAAGGTTTCAGGAGCCTATTGGAGAGGTGACTCTAATAATGAAATGTTACAAAGAATTTATGGCACATGCTGGACATCTAAAAAGGAGTTAGATGATTATTTACACAGATTAGAAGAAGCTGAAAAAAGAGACCACCGCAAACTAGGAAAGGAAATGGATTTATTTCATTTTAGAGAAGAAAGTCCAGGAGCTGTATTCTGGCATGAAAAAGGATGGACTTTATTTCAAAAACTTGTGGAGTACATGAGAATGAAACAAAGGTTAGCAGGATACAAAGAAATTAATACACCAGAAATATTAGACAGAAGTCTATGGGAAAAATCTGGGCACTGGGAAAAGTTTGGCGAACATATGTATACTTCAGAAACTCCAGATGAAAAAATATTTGCTATTAAGCCAATGAATTGCCCTGGTTGTGTTCAGGTATTCAACCAAGGTTTAAAAAGCTACAGAGACTTGCCTTTAAAATTATCTGAGTTTGGAAAAGTTCATAGATATGAACCCTCAGGAGCCTTACATGGACTGTTAAGAGTTAGAGCTTTTACACAAGATGATGCTCATATATTTTGCACTGAAGATCAAATAACTCAAGAGTCTTTAACAGTAACTAAATTAATCTTAAAAATTTACAAAGATCTAGGTTTTGAAGATGTAATATTAAAGTATTCAGATCGACCTGAAAAAAGAGTTGGAAGTGATAGTGTTTGGGATAAATCTGAAGCAGCACTTCTCTCAGCCATAAAACAATCAAAACTTGAGTACACTATAAATAAAGGTGAGGGTGCATTTTATGGTCCTAAAATTGAATTTGTATTAAGAGATGCAATTGGTAGAGATTGGCAATGTGGAACATTGCAAGTAGATCTAAACCTCCCTGGAAGATTAGGGGCATCATATGTTGATAAAGATGGGGTAAAAAAAGTTCCAGTAATGTTACACAGAGCTTTATTTGGATCTTTAGAAAGGTTTATAGGAATTATAATTGAAAATTACGCGGGTAAATTACCTTTTTGGTTGGCACCAACACAAGCAGTCGTACTACCCATTGCTGAAGAGAACCACGATTATGTAAAAAAGTTATTTGAAGATTTGTTTAAAGAGGGTATAAAATGCGAAGTGGATTTAAGAAATCAAAAAATAAATTATAAAATTAGAGAACATTCTTTAGCCAAAACTCCAATGATAATGGTTTGTGGAAAAAAAGAAGTTGCTGATAACACAGTAACAGTTCGTAGACTTGGATCTGAAAAGCAGGAAATTTTTAAAAGAGAAGATTTAATAAAAAATATTCTCGCTGCTAATAAACTTCCTTTAAATTAAGTGTCACATTTTAAACCTAATTATTTTCAAAGAAGAAGTAGGCCACAAGGACCTAAGGCTAACGAAAGAATAAGAGCTATTGATGTTCAGGTTATCGGTAGTGATGGAAATAATTTAGGAACCTTACCGTTGAATAAAGCAATTGAGATTGCTAAAAGTGAAGGTTTAGATCTAATCGAAATTTCACCCAACGCAAACCCTCCTGTATGTAAAATTATGGATATGGGAAAGTACAAATATGATTTACAAAAAAAAACAAATATTGCTAAAAAAAAACAAAAAGTAGTTGCCTTAAAAGAGATTAAAATGAGACCTGGTACTGATGTACATGATTATAATTTTAAAGTTAAAAATGCTAAAAAATTTTTAACTAATAAGGACAAAGTAAAATTTACAGTTAAATTTAAAGGGCGAGAAATGCAGCATATAAATTTAGGTAAGGATTTAATGAATAGAATTATCGAAGATACTAAAGAAGTTGGAAAAATTGAGACACACCCAAAATTTGAAGGTAGGCAAATGATAATGATAATTCAGCCCGTTTAGTAGAGATAATATCGTCTTGTAAAAAATATTTAATCTATATATAAGGCGTCAACATTTATGCCAAAATTAAAAACTAAAAGTTCTGCAAAGAAAAGATTTAGATTTACAGCTTCTGGAAAAGTAAAAAGACCGCAAGCAGGTAAAAGGCATGGTATGATTAAAAGAACGAATTCTCAAATAAGAAAACTTAGAGGTACTACGATAATGTCTGCTCCAGATACAAAAATTGTAAAATCGTATATGCCCTACAATAGGTAGAAAAAAAAATGGCAAGAACAAAACGTGGTGTAGTTAGTAGAGCAAAACACAATAAAGTTTTAAAAGCAGTTAAAGGCCAATATGGCAGAAGAAAAAACACTATTCGTGTTGCCCGGCAAGCTATGGAAAAAGCGATGCAGTACGCCTACAGAGACAGAAAAACAAATAAAAGAGAATTTAGATCATTATGGATTCAAAGAATCAATGCGGGCGCAAGAGCAGAAGGCATGACTTATGGACAATTTATAAATGGTTTAAATAAGTCAAAAATTAAATTAGATAGAAAAGTTTTAGCTGAATTAGCGTATAACAACCCAGAAGTCTTTAAAACTATAGTAAAAAAAGCTCAATCCTCCCTTAACTAATTAGGGTCTTTGATTTATCCTATATTGATCAAAAGAATCAAAAAACTCTATGAGTAATTTAGACATTATAAACTCTAGCTTCGAACAAAAAATTAATTCTGTAAAATCAAAAGAAGAATTACAAAATTTAAAAACTGAATTTTTTGGTAAAAATGGTGAAATTACAATACAATTTAAAAGCTTAGGATCTATCGAGGCAGATAAGAAAAAATTTTTTGCATCTTCTTTGAATAAATTAAAAGACAGCCTAACAAGCCAATTAGAAAAAAAATTTTTAGATCTAGAAACATTAGAAGTTAACGAAAAACTTAAAGATGAAAAGTTAGACGTAACATTGCCAGTAAGATCATTTCATAGTGGAAAAATTCATCCTGTCTCTCAAGTGATTGATGAAATTTCATCTATTTTTTCTGAAATTGGTTTTTCTGTAGCAGAAGGACCGGATGTAGAAACAGAGTATAATAATTTTACAGCGCTAAACACACCCGAAGATCATCCAGCACGTGATATGCATGATACGTTTTATTTAGAAGAAGATAAAAAAATTCTTTTAAGAACTCATACTTCACCTGTTCAAATTAGAACAATGTTAAGTGAAAAACCACCATACAAGATCATTGTCCCAGGTAGAACATATCGTTGTGACAGCGATCAAACCCATGCACCAATGTTTCATCAATTAGAAGGGCTACATATAGATAAAAATATAACTATGAGCCACTTAAAAGGTTGTTTAGATTATTTTATTAAAGAATTTTTTGAAGTCAAAAATGTTAAAATGAGATTTAGACCAAGTCATTTTCCGTTTACAGAGCCATCAGCTGAAGTTGACATCGGATACAGAATTGAAAATGGTAAAATAGTAATCGGAGAAGGAGATAAATGGTTAGAAATTCTTGGTTGTGGAATGGTACATCCAAACGTTCTTAGAAACGTTAAAGTTGATCCAAACAAATACCAAGGATTTGCTTTTGGAATGGGGATAGATCGTCTTGCAATGCTTAAATATGGAATTAATGATTTAAGAGCTTTTTTTGAAAACGATTATCGTTGGTTAACTCATTTTGGTTTTGATCCTTTAGATGTACCAACTAACTATAGAGGTTTAAGCAAATGATAATCACATATTCATGGCTTAAAGAGCATCTAAATACTAAAGCTAATCAAGCTAAAACAATAGAACAATTAACTAGCATTGGCTTAGAAGTAGAAGGTGTTAAAGATAGTAAAAGCGAGCTCAGTGAATTTAAGATTGCTAAAATATTAAAAACTGAAAAACATCCAAATGCAGACAAACTGAAAGTTTGTGATGTAACTTTAGATGGTAAAAAAATTATCAAAGTTGTTTGCGGTGCATCCAATGCAAGAGAAGGTTTGCTAACTATATACGCACCACCAGGAGCAACAATACCGAAATCAAATTTTAAATTAAAAGTTGCTAAAATTAGAGGCATCGAATCAAGTGGCATGCTTTGTTCCGAAAGTGAATTAAATTTATCTACTAAAAGTGAGGGAATAATAGAATTAAAAAATAAAGATAGCGAAATAGGGAATGATTATTTTAAAAATAAAGTTGAAAAAGTAATAGATATTTCAATAACTCCTAATCGTGCAGACTGTCTAGGCGTAAGAGGTATTGCTAGGGATTTGGCAGCTTCTGGCTTTGGTAGTTTAATTAAAAAAAAAAAAAAATCTTTAAAACAAAGCTTCACACAACCTATTAAAGTTTCAATATCAAAAGATAAAAATCAAGGTTGTTTAGCATTTGGTACTTGCTATATTAAAAATATCACCAACAAAGAAAGCCCTTCATGGTTAAAAAATAAAATTATTGCACTAGGTTTAAAGCCAATTTCAGCAGTAGTTGATATCACTAACTATGTAATGTTTGATCTTAACAGACCTTTACATTCATATAATGCAGATAAAATTAATAAAGAAATTATAGTAAGAAGTTCGAAGTTAGGAGAAACTTTTGAAGCATTAAACGATAAAAATTATAAACTTCAAAACGATATGTGTGTAATTTCTGATAAAAGCGGCGTTATAGGACTAGGTGGTATAATTGGCGGAACTTCAACTTCAACAGATATAGAGACTAAAAATATTTTATTAGAATCTGCTTATTTTTTACCTGCTTCTATAAGAAAAACATCAAGAGTGCTCAATATTAATACCGATGCAAAATACCGGTTCGAAAGAGGAATAGATCCAAACTCAATAAAAGAAGGTTTAGAACTTGCAGCAGATTTAATAGTAAAAATTTGTGGAGGGTCAATCAGTAAATTTTCTATTGCAGGTTCTGCCGTACAAAAAAATAAAGCAATAACTCTAGATCTTGAAAAATTCAAAAAAGTTGTTGGTATTATAATATCAAACCTAGAAGCAAATAAAATTTTGACATCACTAGGCTGTAAAATAAAAAATAGTAAAAAAATATTAAAAGTTGAGACACCTACTTGGAGACCAGATATTACTCAAGACATAGATTTAATTGAAGAATTAATTAGAATTAAGGGTTTTGATAAAGTCGAACTAGTAGAGCCTGAAAAAAAGAGAAGTAAAGACACATTAAACTTTAGTCAAAAATTATTTCACTTGTCACAAAGAGCTTTAGCATCCAAAGGTTATCTAGAAGCAATAACCTGGTCATTTACAGATTCTAAAATTGACAAACAATTTGCTAAAGGAGAATCAGAAATAAAGATTTTTAACCCTATTTCTTCAGATTTAGATGTCTTACGTAGGTCAGTTTTCTCAAACCTTATTATTTATTTAAAAAAAAATCAGGATCGTGGTTATGAAGATTTATCTTTTTTTGAAGTAGGCCCGGTATTTTTTGGCAAAAACCCGGGAGAACAACAAATCGTAGTTGGCGGGTTAAGGTCTGGATTAGTAAGTAGAAAAAGTTGGTTAGAAAAATCTCGAAACTTAGATGTTTTTGACATCAAAAGGGATGTAATTAGAACTTTAATTGATTTAGGCTTGGAGGAATGTGATCTTTTTGTAACAAGTAGCACAAAGAACTGTTATCACCCAGGAAGATCAGGATCTGTAAATTTAAAATCTGAAAAAGGTCCGCATCTAGCATATTTTGGTGAATTGCATCCAGCAATAATTACAAATTTAAATTTTAAAGAAAAAAATATTTTTGGATTTGAAATATTTTTAAAAAACATTCCGAAGCCAAACAAAAAAATTAGAGTTACCAAAAAAAATTATACATCATCTGATTTTCAAAAATCAGAAAGAGATTTTGCATTTGTTATTGATAAATTTTTTAAAGTAGGAGAACTTGAAAATATAATAAAACAAATCGATAACAATATTATAAAAAAAGTAATAATCTTCGATGTTTTTGAAGGACAAAATATACCGGAAGGTAAAAAATCAGTAGCAATAAATGTTGTAATCCAATCTCAAAATAAAACATTGACGGAAAGTGATTTAGACCAGATAAGTCAAAAAATAATTAACACTGTTAAAGAAAAAACAGGTGCAACAATTAGATCCTGATGTCTGACGTAGAAAAAATACGTAATTTCGCTATAATTGCACATATAGATCACGGAAAATCTACAATTGCAGATCGTATTATTCATAAGTGCGGAGGTTTAACTGACAGAGAAATGTCTGCTCAAGTTCTTGATTCCATGGATATTGAAAAAGAAAGAGGAATTACAATTAAGGCTCAAACCGTAAGATTGAATTACAAAGCTAAAGATGGAAAAGATTATATTTTGAATATTATTGACACACCAGGACACGTAGACTTTAGTTACGAAGTTAGTAGATCTTTGTCTGCCTGTGAAGGTTCATTATTAATAGTTGATAGTACTCAGGGTGTTGAAGCGCAAACATTAGCTAACGTTTATCAGGCTTTAGAAATTAATCATGAAGTTGTTCCTGTATTAAACAAAATAGATCTACCAGCTTCTGATGTAGATAAAACCAAAAAAGAAATAGAAGATGTGGTAGGAATTGATACTTCATGTGCAATTAATTGTTCTGGTAAAACAGGAGAAGGAATCGATGATATTTTAGAATCTATTATTAAAATTTTACCCTCACCAAAAGGCTTTGAAAAAAATAAACTAAAATCACTTTTAGTTGACAGTTGGTATGACAGCTATTTAGGTGTAGTTATCTTAGTTAGAGTAATTGACGGACAAATCAAAAAAGGCATGAAAATAAAATTAATGTCTAACGATCAAGAATATGTAATTGAAAAAGTTGGTGTGTTTACACCAAAACCTACGAACATAGACCAGCTAAGTTCTGGGCAGATTGGATTTATTATCACGGGCATTAAATCACTCTCAGAAACAAAAGTAGGTGATACTATTTGTGATGCATCAGACCCGTTAGATACACCGCTACCCGGATTTAAACCTAGTAAACCCGTAGTTTTTTGTGGATTATTCCCCATAGACAGCTCTGAATATCAAAAACTAAAAGATGGTTTAGCTAAACTAAAATTAAATGATGCAAGTTTTTCATATGAGGCTGAGTCTTCAAGCGCACTTGGGCTAGGTTTTAGGTGTGGTTTTTTAGGATTATTACATTTAGAAATCACAACAGAACGACTTGAGAGAGAATTCGACGTAAGTTTAATAACAACTACTCCTGGTGTAATCTATAAAGTACACAAATCAAAAGGAGAAATAATAGACCTTCAGAATCCTTCTAATATGCCAGATCCGACACACATAGAAAAAATTGAAGAACCTTGGATTAAAGCCACCATTATCACACCTGATGAATACCTAGGAACCATCATTAAGATTTGCCAAGACAAAAGAGGAGTTCAAACTAATCTAACTTACTCCGGTAGTCGAGCAGTCTTATCTTATGAGCTTCCATTAAACGAAATAGTTTTTGATTTTAACGATAGACTTAAATCTGTATCCAGTGGATACGCTAGTTTTGAATATGAAATTACTGGTCATAAAGAAGGAAATTTAGTCAAATTAAGTATACTTGTTAATACAGAAGCAGTTGACGCCCTAGCAATGATTATACACAAAGATTTTGCAGAAAAAACAGGAAGGCAAGTTTGCGAAAAATTAAAAGATCTCATACCAAGACACAACTTTATGATTCCCATACAAGCAGCAATAGGTGGAAAAATTGTAGCGAGAGAATCTATAAAAGGATTTTCAAAAGATGTGCTTACTAAAATACATGGAGGTGGTGCTGGAGACCGTAAGAAAAAGTTATTAAAAAAACAAAAAAAGGGAAAAGCTAGATCTAAACAATTTGGAAGAGTAGAAATTCCACAAGAAGCGTTTATTGGAGTTTTAAAAATTAACAAAGAAACTTAATGAAAAAATTATTTATAATTTCTAATGAAAGTATTTTTAATTATGAAGGCAATTTTTTTTGTGACAATATTGATTTAAAATCAACTCCAGAAGGTCTAGGTAGCATATTTCAAATTAATATTATTGGCAGATTGTCTAAAAAAGTAAGATCTCATAAAATAAATATTAAAAATATAAAAACTTATAGTAATATTTTTTCTTATATATACAGTGTTCTTAGTTCGTTTAAAGAAAAAGACTCAAAATATTTAATAATTTCAATATCACCATTCACTTTTATAGCTTGTGTTCTAATTAAGATTTTAAAAAAAAAACCAATTATTTATTTAAGAAGTGATGGATATGCAGAATATAAAGTGATCCTAGGATTTTTTGGGCCAATGATATATCATTTTATGTTTTCTATAACTTCTAGAATTTCATCATTAATTAGCTGTAGAGAATATATATTAAGAAATAAATTAGGGGAGACTGTAGCTCCTTCACAAATTTCTAGTCAGTGGTTAATAGACCGTAAAGAATTTGTAATTAATAAACCAAAACTTCTCTATGTGGGCAGAATAAGAAAAGAAAAAGGTATTTATTCGCTTTTGAGTCTGATTAAAGAAATCAATTTAGATTTAACTTTATCGATTGTAGGTGCTGAAAAAAATAATTTAGCGCAAATAGTACAAAATAATGTGCGTGTATATGAAGTTGAAAACAACGAAAAAAATTTAATTAAATTTTACGATGATCATAGTATTTTTATTTTACCGTCATATACTGAGGGACACCCAATGACATTATTGGAAGCTCTCTCAAGGTTGAGACCAGTTATTATTTTTAAAGATATCGAGCACGTAGTGGGAGATAAAAAAGGAATATTTGTAGCTGAAAGAAACTCTAATAGTTTTTTAGAACAAATCGATTATATCAAAAAAAATTATAAAAATATTCAAGAAGAGATGAAAAAAAATAAGTTGCCCACTAAAGAGGAATTTATAACAAAATTTAGTAACTTAATTTTAAAATCAAGCTAAAGAAATGGAGAGGTGGCTGAGTGGTTGAAGGCGCACGCTTGGAAAGCGTGTATACGGGCAACTGTATCAAGGGTTCGAATCCCTTTCTCTCCGCCATTAAACTATACACATACACCTATTACGAGTTAAATTTAGCAAAGCGAATCAAGTATTATTTGAAGTAAGGTGGTGGAGGGAGACTGAAGCCACCTTGTCTTTATATAATTCTTTTTATACAAGTTATTTTTAAATTAGCAGTTTTTCTTATTAGATCGATTGTTTTTCTAATGTCCATAATTAGTGTTTTTTTCTTAGGGCCGTAAGCATGAATAAGTTTTTTAGAAGATATTGCTAAGGCTACATGGCCTTTCCAATAAATAATATCGTTTTTTTTTATATTTTTTAAATTAATATTTTTTTTAAAAAATTTAATTTGTTGGTCAGTATCTCTTGGACAAAATCTATTATTAAAATTTAAACAAACCTGAATTAAAGCTGAGCAGTCAATACCATTAAACGTTTTTCCACCCCACTTATATTTAATACCTTTAAATTTTTTAATATCTTTAAAAATATTTTTGTTTCTATATTTAAGAGGTTTTATATTTTTTATTTCAATCCATTTATTTTGGAAGCAAGCAAATTTTGAAACTATTTTGTCTATTTTAATTTTTGAAACATATGACAGTTTCCCAATTTTGTTTTTAAAATTAGAATTTTTATAAATATTTGCAGATACAGCAGAAACTTTATGTGTTGGTTCCAAATACGAAGCGAATTTTTTTTTTTTAACATAACCAATATAATTATCATCTTTAATTTTAATCTTTATCCACTTTGGATATCTGTAAATTATTTTGAATGCCTCTCCATAAATCATTTGAGTGACAACTTCTGATTTTGAAGAATTTTTTTTATAAAGGTCAACAAACGGAAAGTTGTTTATAAAAAAGTTATTCATTTAAATTAAGTTTCTTTCTAATTAAAAATAAACAAACCAAAGACGGAATAACCATTAATGCTGTAATAATAAAAAATATTATCCAATTTCCATTTAACCAGTCAACCATCATGCCAGAAGATGATGCAAAAAGAGTTCTGCCCGCAGTTCCAATAGAAGCAAGCAAGGCGTATTGAGTTGCAGTATAATTTCTATCTACTAAAGCAGAAATAAATCCTACAAATGCAACAGTAGCAAACGCGGCAGCTAAGTCATCTATCAGTACAGTGAATGCAAATAATGTTTCAGAATTACCAAACCAAGCTAAAAAAGAGAACATAAGATTTGTTAAAGCCATCAGAATACCTGATACAAACATTGCTTTAACAAGACCCATTCGAACCGCAAATAAACCCCCCAATAAAGTAAATGTAACAGTAGTCAGCCAACCGATTCCTTTTGAATATAAAGCTATATCAGTTTTAGAAAAGCCAATTTCTTTGTAGAAAACTAAAGACATTCTTCCAAGGAAAGCTTCTCCAATTTTAAATAAAAAAATAAAACCAAGTATTGCGAACGCAACATTAAGTGTATTTTTTTTAAAAAAACTGAGCAATGGATTAATAACAGCGCCATAAAGCGAAGCGAAAGTTTTAACAAAATTATTAGAAGTACCAATTTTATTTACTATCTTCTGGTCCGCTAGTTTTTGAAATTTTATTTTTTCTAAAGAGTTTTTTTCAGGAATAAACAATAAACCTATACTGCAAAGAGTAATAATTGCTGAAAGAATTAAAAAAGATATTTGCCAATAATTTTCTACACCTTGTTTTTGAAGCATATCTGCACTTATTAAAGAAACTAAACCTCCAATCTTATATCCAGTCCACCAACCAACCACAGAGATCGCTGCTCCAGCTGATAACAGATCTTTCTCACTTTCTCCCATTTGTTCAATTCTCAGAGCATCAATTGTTATATCCTGTGTTGCAGAAGATATTGCTATTACTAATCCAATCATTACTACCAAAAATAAATTTATGCTTGGATTCAAAAAACTCCAGATCAATAAAGAAATAAAAATAATTATTTGCATTAAAATTATCCACGATTTTCTATGACCAATTTTTTTAGATAAATACGGTAAATGTAACCTATCAATTAGAGGTGCCCATAAAAAATTAATTGCATATACTCCAAAAATTAATCCAGCCCACCCAATTGTTGTTCTGCTTAAATCATTTTCTTTTAACCATAAACTTAAAGCACTACCTATCAACACCCAAGGAAAACCACTCATTATACCGAGCAGTAAGATTCTTAACATTCTTTTATCTAAATAAGGGTGTACAAATTTTTTAATATTCATTTAATTTAATTTCTCCAAAAAGACGGAAAGAATAATATTAGGACTGCAAATAATTCTAGTCGTCCAAGTAACATGCCAAATGAAAGTATCCATTTAGAAATCTCAGGAATAGATTTAAAATTTCCATTAGGTCCAATCATTTCTCCAAGCCCAGGACCAACATTTGATATTGAAGTTGCTGCTCCAGAGATAGCAGACAAAAAATCAAGACCAGTAATAGAAAGTAACATTGCAATTAAAATAAATATAAATAAATAGGCAAAAACAAAAATAATTACTGAGCTCATATAGCTATCAGTAATTTTTTGATTATTATATTTTAAAACAAATACATTGTTAGGATAAATTATTTTTTTTACCTGATTATTTAAAAATAAAAAAAGTAATTGGAATCTAAATATTTTTATTCCACAAGCTGTTGATCCAGCACAACCTCCAATAAACATTAAAAAAAGAAAAAAAATTAAAGGAAATTTACCCCATAGACTGAAATCATTTGTCACATATCCAGTACCCGACAGAATAGAAACAACATTAAATGAAGCTATTCTAATTTTTTCAATTATTAAAATATTATTGTTATTATTAAAACATAAGTACAGAAACATAATTAAGGTAGATAAAATAAAAAGATAGATTAGCCCTTTAATCTGAATATCTTGAAAAAAAATTTTTCTATCACCCTTAATAAATTTTAAATAAGCTATAAAAGGTATACTTCCTAAAATTATAAATATTGTAGCAATTATTTCTATATTTGAGTTTTTAAAATAACCAATAGAATCATTGTGTGTCGAAAAACCTCCAGTAGCAATAGTAGTCATTGCGTGAGCAATACTATCAAAGAGATTCATACCTAAAATATTATAAAAAAAAGCACAAAAAAAAGTTAAAACTAAATATGTTGAAATTATAATAAATGCTACTTGAGAAGTTCTTGGTAAAATTTTTTCTGGTTTATCTGAACTCTCTATTTTAAATAACTGCATCCCTCCAACCTTTAAAAGTGGCAACACAGTAATTGCCATCACTATTATTCCAACACCTCCAAGCCATTGCATGATAGCTCGCCAGATTAGCAAGCTTTTCGGAGAAGCATCTAAATTTGTTACAATAGTCGAGCCAGTGGTTGTTATTCCAGACATACTTTCAAAGAATGAATCACTTATTGAGAAATTAATATCAGACAGTATGAAAGGTAAAGCACCGAAGGTAGCAATTGCGATCCATGCAAAAGTAGAAAATAAAAATGTTTGTTTAAGATTTAATCTATATTCATGCTGTAAGTTTGCTAACACAAATAATGCACCTATTAAGATAGTTACAAATGAAGATGACAGAAAACTATGGCTATTTTCTTTATAAAATATCTGAACCCAATAAGGAACCAACATAAATATGCCTAAAATAATTAATAAAGTTCCGATTATAAAAAAAACAGTTTTATTTGAAGTCATAATAAAAAATAGATTATTTAAATACCCATAAAATTCAACTTATTATCTTGTAATTATATCTGTATTTTGTCCATAAAATTTAATAAACCACTCTTATGCTTGATACTAATTTAATTCAATCTACTTCTTCTTGGCCGTTTGTTGAAATAAGAAAACTTTTGAAGGACAGAAAAGATTTAATAAGATCCAAAAATAAAATTATTTTTCAAACAGGATATGGGCCTAGTGGTCTACCTCATATTGGTACTTTTGCAGAAGTAGCGAGAACTACTATGATAATAAATGCACTTAATCATGTTCAAAAAATTGACTCTGAACTTATAACATTCTCCGATGATATGGATGGTTTAAGGAAAGTTCCAGACAATATACCTAACAATAAAGTTCTTACAGAAAATCTTGGAAAACCTCTAACAAGTATTCCAGATCCGTTTAATAAATTTGATAGTTTTGGAAAGCACAACAATGAAATGCTTAAAGATTTTTTAAACAAATTTAATTTTAAATTTAATTTTAAAAGCTCTACTGAGAATTACAAAAGTGGAAAATTTAATGAATCATTAATGCGTGTGTTAGAAAAATATGAAGAAATAATGGAAATTATTTTACCAACACTTAGGAGTGAGAGAAAAAAAACATATTGTCCATTTTTACCAATATGTCCAGAGACAGGGAAAGTTTTAGAAATTCCATTACTTGAAATGAATAAAAAAAACGGTACCGTTATTTTTGAAAATAATGGAAAAAAATTAGAAACAGAAATTAAGAATGGCAACTGTAAACTACAGTGGAAAGTTGATTGGGCTATGCGCTGGTTTACTTTTGATGTTGATTTTGAAATGTATGGAAAAGATTTAACAGAAAGTGCAATTCTATCAAATAAAATTTGCAGAACCCTAGGAAAAAAACCACCGAATGGATTTGCTTATGAGCTATTTTTAGACGAGAAAGGAGAAAAAATATCAAAATCAAAAGGCAACGGTATTTCAATAGAGCAGTGGCTAAGGTATGCTTCTCCTGAAAGCCTATCTCTTTATATGTACCAAAACCCAACACGTGCAAAAAAACTCTATTCTGAAGTAGTACCAAAAGCAGTTGATGAATATCTTTCATTAATTGAGGCTTTTCCCAAACAAAAACCTAACGAACAACTATTAAACCCTGTTTGGCACGTTCACAGCGGAGAACCCCCAAAAGAAAAAATAGTTATGACTTTTTCTATGCTTTTAAATTTAGTTGGTTCTAGCAACGCAGAAAATAAGGAAATATTATGGAAATTTATACAAAGATTTCATCAAGATATTAAACCAGAGAATCATCCAGTTTTTGATAAGTTAACTAAATATGCAATTAATTATTTTAAAGATAAAGTTGAGCCGAACAAAAAGTACAAAACACCCAACGAAGCTGAAAAAAATGCTCTTTTAGATTTAGTAAAAAAATTAGAGCTAGTTAAACAAGATTCAAAGCCAGAAGATATACAGACAGTTGTATACTCAACAGGAAAAGAAAATGGTTATGAAAAAAAACTCAGAGAATGGTTTATATTAATTTACGAAGTTCTTTTTGGCAGCAAAGATGGACCTAGAATGGGTTTTTTTATCAGTTTCTTTGGTGTTGACGAAACAATTAAACTAATTAATAAAAAAATAAAAAAAGACTAAATGTTTTCATTTTTAAGACCCTATATTTTTACTTTAGATCCAGAGGTAGCTCATGATTTAGCAATTAAATCTTTAAAATTTAATTTTATACCAAAAAGTTTTTTTCAAGTTGAAAATGAAGAAATACTTACAACAGAATTATTTAAAAAAAAATTAAAAAATCCGATTGGTTTAGCGGCTGGATTTGATAAAAGCGCTGAAGTATACAATTCCTTATTTAAGCTTGGTTTCGGCTTTGTTGAAGTGGGAACAATTACACCAAAGAGACAATTTGGAAATCCTAAACCTAGAGTTTTTAGACTTGAAGATGATAAAGCGATGATAAATAGACTGGGTTTTAACAATGATGGTATAGAAATAGTATCTGAACGTTTTAAAAAAAATGTACCTGATGAATTTTTAGGCATCAACGTCGGTCCAAATAAAGATACCAAAGAAAAAATTTTAGATTTTATAGAATGCTTCAGTAAATTAAATAAGTTTGCTAACTACATAACGGTTAATATCTCATCTCCTAACACTATAGGACTAAGAGATTTTCATGATGAAAAATTATTATCTAAACTATTAAATAAATTGTCAGAAATTAAAAAAAAACAAAAAATAACATGTCCAATAGTTTTAAAACTTTCACCTGATATTGAAGAAAATGAAATTACTAATATTAATGAAATGATATTAAAATTTAAAATTAACGGGTTGATATTAACAAACACTACAAATCAAAATAGAGATAGTCTGATTGATGCTAAAAAAAAAGAAATTGGAGGGTTGTCCGGTTTGCCATTACAAAAATTGTCATTAAAATTTATTAAAATTTTCTATAAGCTCAATAAAGGGAAAATTCCTATTATTGGAGTAGGTGGTATTGATAGCGGACAGAGTGCTTTTGAAAAAATTACAGCCGGCGCAACAGCAATACAGCTTTATACTGGAATGGTCTACAAAGGACCTGGAGTTGTTAGAAGCATTAAGAAAGAATTAATTGAAATTTTAAAAAAAGAAAAAATTAAAAGTATTCAACAAGCTATTGGCATCAACTCTTAATTTTTTTTGAGTATCTGAAGTGATGAATTAATTCTCTAATATAAGAAAAAACAAATCCTACAAACACAACCAATACTACAGATATAGATGCATAAGTTATTGGAAAATTTTTTGCTAAATTGATTATTGAAAGACTCAAGTTAGAATTAACTTTTTGCGAATATAAAACTTCTAAAACACCAGAACCTTTGTTAAAAACAAAAGTCTCTATACCCATAAAAATACCAACTGCAATTAGCAGAATTGCTAATAAAGTTTTGTATTCTGATGTTTTTAATTTTTCAGAAATTTTTAATCCTACATGCAAACCAATGATAGATCCTAATAACAAAAAAGAAACCAAAACAAGATCTATAGATTTAAATTGCACAGCGTGAGCTATAACTACAAATCCTGTTATAAAAATAGTTACAAATAAAGATGTTCCTGGAATTAACTTTGTAGGCATGCCGATTAAATAAATCATTGCAGGAACCATTAAAAAAGCACCACCAATGCCCATAATCGATGCGAATAAACCAACAATAAATCCTAAGACAATTGGTGTTAAAGCACTCTCATATAATTTAGATTTACTGAATCTTATTCTAAAAGGAAGGCCATGAATCCAATAATGTGTATGTAATTTTTTTTTAACTAATATTTTTTTTTTTAAATCACTTACTTCTTTAACTCCCTCAACAAAAATAAGAGTGCCAACAATTGCTAATAAATAAACATAAGCTAATGCTATGATTGTATTAATGTTACCAAGCTCTCGTAGATAATTAAAAATTTTCATACCTACAACAGCTCCAAGCAATCCACCTATTACAATAACAAAACCCATTTTATAATCTAAAGTTTTTTTGTACCAATGTGTTGTTGCACCAGAAACTGATATACCTAAAATATTGTTAGCTACATTTGCTACAGCGTATGTTGCTGGTATACCAAGAAAGATGAGAATAGGTGTCATTAAAAAACCCCCACCTATTCCAAATATTCCTGACAATACACCAATACCGAAACTTAGAAATAAAACTGTGACCACATTAATTTGAACTTGAGCAATTGGTAAGTAAAAGTCCATTAAATCTAATATTATTTGATTGTTTAATTGTCAATCTAGATATATTGACTTGACCATAGTGAATACACGAATTATACCACTTAAACGAAATTAATTTATGTCAAAAAGATGCGAACTTACAGGAGTATCACCTTTAAAAGGTAATAATGTTAGCCATGCTAACAATAAGACCAAAAGAAGGTTTTTACCTAATTTAAAAAAAGTAACTTTCAAAAGCGACAAGCTTAAAAAAAATATTACCCTAAAAGTAACTAATTCAGCAGTACGTACAGTAGATTTTAAAGGTGGTTTTGATCAATATTTAAAGTCAGTTAAAAAACAAAAACTTTCCAGAAAAGCACAAAAATTAAAGATTAGCATCAATACACTTGCTTAGGTGTCAGTGAAAAAAGCCTCAGATAAAAATTTATTTATAATACTCTCGATTATAATGGGCGTAATAATTATTATTTCCAATTATCTAGTTCAATTTCCAATTAATAAATTTAATTTACAGGATATACTTACTTATGGAGCTTTTAGTTATCCTATAACTTTTTTAATTACTGATTTAGCAAATCGAAGATTTGGAAAAAAAGAAGCAAGGAGGTTGGTATACATTGGGTTTGGTGTAGGAATTTTATTAACAATATTTGTATCAACAAATTTTAAAGACATAATCTCAATTAGGATAGCTTTAGGTTCAGGTACAGCTTTTCTCGTTGCTCAATTAATAGATATAGAAATTTTTCAACGCTTAAGAAATAAAAAATGGTTTGTGGCGCCAATAACTTCGTCTGTTTCAGGTTCGACTATTGATACTTTTTTATTTTTTTCCATATCATTTTTAGGAACTGGCATTCCTTGGGTGACACTTGCCTTCGGAGATTTATTTGTAAAGTTTTTAATGGCTCTTCTGATGTTAATTCCATTTAGATTATTAATTTTTAGAATAAGAGATCAAAATGGAAAAAAATATGCATCTTAATGCATTTTTTTTTTTTTATTTTCACTAAATAAATCAGTTAATTCATTTATCATAACATCTCCAAGATCTTGTACGTCTGCAATCTTTATAGCTCTATTGTAATATCGGGTTACATCATGACCAATACCAATTGCAAGCAATTCGACGGAAGAATTTTTTTCTATCCATTTTACTGTTTGTTTTAAATTATTTTCTAAATAGTCACTTGTATTTGAAGATAAAGTTGAATCATCAACAGGAGCTCCATCAGATATAACCATCAATATTTTTCGTTCTTCTTTTCGTTTGATAATTTTATTATATGCCCACTTAAGTGCTTCTCCATCAATATTTTCTTTTAATAAACCTTCTTTCAACATAAGACCCATATTATTTTTAGATTGTCTCCAAGGTGTATCGGCTGACTTGTAAATAATATGCCTTAAGTCGTTAAGCCTCCCAGGAAACAATGGTTTTTGATTATCTGTCCATTTCTGCCTGCACTCTCCACCCTTCCAATGTTTAGTAGTGAACCCCAATATTTCAACTTTTACCGAACATCTCTCCAAGGTTCTAGATAAAATATCAGCACATATTGCAGCCACTGAAATTGGTTTTCCCCTCATAGAGCCAGAGTTATCAATTAAAATAGTAACCAGCGTGTCTTTAAATTTAATATCTTTTTCTTTTTTAAAAGATAAAGAGTTTAAAGGATCAATGATAACTCTTGTCAATTTTGAGGTATCTAACGTACCTTCTTCTAAGTCAAAGTCCCAAGACCTATTTTGTTTTGCCAATAGCTTTCTTTGTAGTTTATTAGCTAACTTTGAAATAAAGTTTTTTAAACTTAATAATTGTTGATCGAGATTTTGTCTTAATTTTAAAAGCTCTTCTGCATCCTCCAACTCTTCAGCACGAATAATTTCATCAAACTCTTGAGTATAGAATTTATACTTTGAGTCACCAAAATTTTTACTTTTCTCTCTATTCCCTTTGGAAGAATTTAAAGAATCGGGCTCTACTTCACCGGTTTCAGTTTCGCTATCAATTTCAGAAGACGATATATCTAGATCAGATAAGCTACCATCGGCAGATATGTCATTATTTTCTGATGTTTTAGAGTTCTGTTCGTTATAATCGTTTAACTTATTTTCTAAGTTATTTTCATTTTCTTTATCATCACTTTTTTTTTTAGATTCAACAACCTCATCAATTTGCATTTGTGAAATTATTTTAGAAATTAAAGAATTGAATTTTTTTTGATCAAAAATTGAATCATTTAACGAGCCTAGTTTATTTTTTAATTTAGCTTCTAATTTTTTTTGATATTTCTTATACTTATTTTCTGTTTCTTTGGTATTGCTTAATTTAAAAACTTTATTTCTTAGATAATTTTCGAAGGCATCTACAAATTCATGGTCATTATTTTTATATTCTATTTTTTGTCTATTTTTTATTTTGTAATATTGATTTAAATTTTCTTTGATTCCTTTAAAGTAAGATGATCCTATATTTTCATATCTAATCTTCTCTGCAACAGCGTATAAAAGTTTTGAAATATTACCCTCTGGTTCAAAAATATTATAAACATTTATATCTGAGCACCTTAATTTTAAAGCTTCAGAATCTGCTAAAGCTCTTGTTTTTGTATAATCAATCTTATTATCTATAATTTGAATATTAGGTAGATTGACAGTATTTATATTTTTTTTTGCAATTTCACCACCAAAAATAACATCTATATTTTGATCACCAATAACAGATTTCACAGTAGAAGTGATTGCTTTTTTAAAATTTTCTAAATCTTCAACTTTTTTTTCCATTTAGGAAATTATAACATTTACTGATGACTCCGGAAGATCTTCACCAAAACATCTCTGATAGTATTCAGAAATAATTTTTTTTTCTGTTTCATCACATTTGTTTAAAAAGGTTAGTCTAAATGCGTATCCTTGGTCTTTAAATATTTTAGTATTTTCTGCCCAGTGCAAAACTGTTCTTGGACTCATAACAGTTGATATATCTCCATTTACAAAACCTTTTCGTGTTAAATCTGCAACTTTTATCATATTAGAAATTATCTCTTTTCCTTCCTTAGAATTATAATTTTTATTTTTTGATAAGACTATTTCTAATTCTTTTTCAAACGGTAAATAATTGAGAGTTGTAACAATATTCCATCTATCCATTTGACCTTGATTTATTTGTTGTGTGCCATGATATAATCCAGTTGTATCTCCAAGACCAACAGTATTTGTGGTTGCAAACATTCGAAAATATTCATGTTGAGTAATAACTTTATTTTTGTCAAGTAGAGTAAAATTACCATCACTTTCAAGAATTCTTTGTATAACAAACATTACATCCGGCCTGCCTGCATCATATTCATCAAAAACCAAAGCAACTGAATTTTGTATTGACCAAGGTAAGATTCCTTCTTTGAACTCAGTAATTTGTTTACCATCTTTTAAAACTATAGCATCTTTACCAATTAGGTCTATTCTACTAACATGACTATCAAGATTGACTCTCACACAAGGCCAATTTAATCTTGCAGCAACTTGTTCAATGTGTGTAGATTTTCCAGTACCGTGGTATCCCTGTATAAGAACTCTTTTATTAAAAGCAAATCCAGATAAAATAGCTAAAGTTGTATCTCTATCAAATTTATAGTCTTGATCAATTTTTGGAACAAACTCATTCTTTTTTGAGAATGCTTCAACTTCCATCTCGGTGTCTATACCGAAAGTTTGTTTTACAGATATCTTAATATCAGTTTTTTTTAATGATGATAAATTTGTCACTTTTTTTTCCCAATTGTTTTTTTAAGTTGACTATACGCTAAAGTAATTTTTTTAAGTTTGTCTTCAAATTTTCTACTACCTTGATTTTTATCAGGATGATATTTCTTTACAAGAGTTTTAAATTGTTTTTGAATTTCTTCCCATTTAGCGTCATATTTTAGTTGCATGGCATCGAACGCATCTCTATCTGTATTACTTAATTGGGTTCTTTTGTATTCATTAAAACTCTCTGACTTAAAAATATTTAGCTTATCTTCTAAAGCATTATTCCAAAGAATATTAAAAAAATTATCTGAAGAACTAAAACTTTTTGTAGCTTTGTGCCAGGTCAAATCTGACTTAACAAAATATTCTACTTCTTGGTTAGTCATATCAGAAAAATAATTCCATTTTTTATTAAAAATTTTAATATGATTAAGACAAAGTAACCTATATTTTTTGCTATTATCTTTTTCTAAAGGAGCTCTATAACTGCCTATTTGATCACAATTTTCCCAATCACATATAATTTTCATATCAAAAAAATAGTTATATAGTAAATTAAGATTATATGAATGATTTTTTAAAGTTTATAGAAAATAAAATTTCTAGAAATATAAAAATTGAAAGTATTTTAATAACAGACAATAGTAAGCTGCATAAAAAACATAAATTTTTCGATCCTAACAAACGTCATTTATCTCTTGAAATTAAGTCTAATTATTTAAATTCTTTGTCTAAGATTAAAGCACAAAGGGAGATTATGAAGCTCCTAAGTAAAGAATTACACAATAAAATACATGCTTTAGAAATAAAAATTAAATAATTTTATTAAATATTTTTTTTAGTTCCTGTTTAGAAATTTTATAAGTATTTGGTAATGTCGTCTGCCCAATTTTTTTTAACAAAATTAAATTAATTTTTTTATCATTATTTTTTTTATCATTAGTCATATGTTCAACAATTTGACTATATTCATTTTTTTTGAATATTTTTTTAATATCATATTTTAAGTTATTTAAATTATAAATATTTTTTAATTGACTAAGTGTTTGAAAACTACATATTTTTTTGAAGTATGATAATTTTATCGCCATCATCATGCCCATAATTACTGCCTCCCCATGATTTATTTTTTTCGAATAATTATTTTGTAATTCAATGGCATGAGCAAATGTATGTCCAAAATTTAATATCATTCTAATATTTTTTTCATCAACATCTTTTTTAACAAAATACATTTTAATTTTACAACTTTTAACAATTGCCTGATGTAGTAAATTTGAATTTCTACTTATGAGCATTTTATTAGAATTTTTTTGAAGCCAATTAAAAAAATTATTTTTTAATATTAAAGAATGTTTTAAAATTTCAGCATACCCACAAATTATTTCTCTTTGAGGTAAGCTTTTAAGAATTTCAACATCAGAAATAACTAGCTTAGGCGGGTAAAAAGTTCCAATCAAATTTTTACCTAGCTTTGAGTTTACGCCTGTTTTACCTCCGACTGAAGAATCTACCTGTGCTAGTAGTGTTGTTGGAATATTAATAAAATTAATACCTCTTTTGATTATACTTGCTGCAAACGCACTAAGGTCTCCAAGAATTCCTCCACCCAAAGATATCATGATATCACTTCTATTAAAATTTCTAGAAAGACATTTTTCAACTAATTTGTTTACATTTGTAAAAGATTTAAATTTTTCATTTACATTGTACTCAAATAAGTAAACATCATATTTTTTAAGAATACTTTTTAATTTATTTCTAAATTTTTTTGGAATTTTTTTATCTACAACTAAAGCAATTTTTTTAGCATCAGGACATAATGCTTTAATTTTACCAGGAATTTGGTTTAGAATATTTTTACCTATAATTACAGAATAATTAGAATTAAAACTTTGTATCTTTAGTTTAGTCGTTTTCATAAAGTTTAATTATTTTATTAGTTATTAAATTTACAGTCAGTTTATTGCAATTTATTTTATAGGTGGCTCTAGCGTAAGTATCTTTTCTATCATTATAAATTTTTTCTAAATTTTTTTTTAAATTTTTATTATTTAAAAGAGGTCTTTTTTTGGATTTAATTAGTCTTTTTTCGATTAATTTTGTGTCTAAATCAAGCCAAAAACTTTTGCTATTTATAAAAATATTCTTTCTAATCTTTGGATTCATAAACGCTCCTCCACCTAAAGATATTACAGTATTTTTTTTATTAATTTCCTGAATGGTAATTTTTTCTTCAAATTTTCTGAAAAAAAGCTCACCTTTTTGCTCAAAAATTCTCTGAATACTCATATTGAGACTATTTTCAATCATTTTATCTACATCCGAAAACCTCATTAAAAGTCTTTTTGACAAGGCTCTGCCAATAGTTGATTTACCAACTCCCATCATTCCAGTCAAAGTAAGGTTTTTTTTCAATTAAATTCCTAATATATAATTTGATTTATCACAAATTTGTCTTATTTATTTAGTTTAAATATATTTAATTATTATGCAATTTAATTACAACAATCGTATTACCACAAAAACATCAATTAAAAAAAAACTGTTAAATTTTTTATTAATTGTATTGGCTCTTTTTTTGGTACTATTCCTACTTAGTAAATTTAGTTTTCCATTTCCCAAACAAGAAGTAAATAAAAACATTACCAATGAAGTTAACAAGCTTAAATAAAAAAATATTTTTATTTTCTATTTTATTTTCTGTCTCCTCAATTCTTTTTGCGGAGGATAGTATAGATTTGTGGAAGAAGGAAAATTTAAGTAAAAAAAATATTCCTACTAAAACACAAGTCATTTCTGAAAAAAAAGAGAGAACTAATATTAATATTAATACTAAACCCCCTAAAGAAAACGAGGTTAGTCTGAATGGCTTAATCGTGAAAAGAAATCCAATATATGGAATATATGATCCAAGTGAAAATAATTTAAACTTAGAAATGTGGCTTAACTCGGAAGGAACAACAATTAAGGATACAATAGATAGAATTAATAAAATAAAACTTTCTTCATTTGCAGAAGAACTATTTGCTAATACTTTATTTACAGTTTCAAAACTTCCAGGGCGAAACATGACAGATGAAGAATTTATTAATTATAAGATAGACTGGTTAATTAAGAATAAAAAAGACAACATGATATCTATTTTTTTGGATAAAAATAAAATTTTTCCAAACAAAGGTAGAATTATAAGATATTTAGTAGATCAAAGTATTACAAAAGCTAATTTTAAAGAAGCCTGTGAAAAAGTTAATTCAATTAATAATGACATAAAAGATTCATACCTAGATCAATTCAAAGTTATTTGTCTAATCAATGAAAATAAAAAAAATGAAGCGCAGCTTTTAATTGATTTGCTCAGAGAACAAAAATTATCTAATAAATTTTTTGATAATAAAATTAATTACATGTTAGGTGTGAGTGATAAAGAGGATAAAAAAATTGATGATAGCAATCTTTTAAATTTTTATTTATCATCAATTACCATCTCTGATTTTAATTATGAACCTAATAACAAAACAGATATAAAAATATGGAAATTCTTAACGTCAGCAAAATTAATAAATTTAGATGATTTAAATAATGTTAAACAAATTAAAGAATTAGAAATTGCAGCTAATAAAAATAGAATAGCTAAATCTTATATTCTAGAAATTTATAAAAATATAAAGTTTAATTTTAATGACTTACTAAACATTGACGAAGTTTATAAGACTCTTGATCCTATAAAGTCTAGAGCATTAGTTTATCAAAAAATTTTGTTGTCTGACAATGACGAAACTAAACTAAAATATCTTTTTTTACTAAATGATTTATTTAAAAAAGATAATTTATCAAATGTATTTAAAGATTATTTAAGCCAAGAATTGAAAACCTTTAATCTTGAAAAGATGGCATTAGAAAATCAAATTATAGCAGCTAAAAATATTCTATATAAGAATGAAAAAAAAATAGGAAAGATTAAATATAATGATAAAAGTTACCACTCATCTAAAGTAATAAGATATTACGTTGAAAATAATCCTTCTAAAAAAAATACTGTAAAAGAGTTGCAAAAAATTCATAAAAAATTAAAAAAAAATAAAAAATATCAAATTTCAATAAATGATGTCATTTTATTAGAGTCACTTAAAGACGATGGTTTTTCAATACCAAAAGGAATTAGTTACGAAAAGATAACTAAAGAAAACCTACCCCCTGCAGAACTACTAAATTTAATAAAAAATAAGGAAGTAGGCTTAGCTTTATTAAAAATTATTGAGTTAATTGGTGAAGATGAGCTCGCAGATTTAGATTCTCAGACAATTTATTTTATAAATTATCTTTTTAGAAAAGCAGGATTAATAAAGCTCAGAAACAGAATTTTAATTACAGTACTACCAGATAGAACTGAAATCTAATACAATATTTAAATGACTATTAGAAAAATTTTAACAGAACCAGATCCTCTTTTGAGGCAGAAATCACTTGATATTAATATAGTAAATAATGAAACTAGAAAACTAATGGATGATATGCTCGACACAATGTATGCTGCACCTGGTATTGGTTTAGCAGCTATACAAGTTGGCATACCAAAAAGAATTATAGTAATTGATTTATCTAAAGAAGAAGAAAAAAAACCTTTGTATTTTATTAATCCAAAAATAATTTTAAAATCTAAGAATAATGCAACTTACGAAGAAGGGTGTTTATCTGTACCCGGACAGTTTGCTGAAATAGATAGGCCAGATCAATGTCATATACATTATTTAGATTACAATGGTAAAAAACAAGAATTAAAAGCGGAGGGACTTTTAGCAACTTGTATTCAACATGAAATGGATCATTTAGAAGGTATTTTATTTATTGACTACCTATCAAAACTAAAAAAAAGCTTTATTGTAAAAAAACTTTCAAAAAATAAAAAATCATTAGAAAGAATAGTAGTTTAAATTCACAGAACTAATGTTACATAAAAAAGTTGTCTTCATGGGAACGCCTGAGTTTTCTGTTCCAATATTAGAAGCTATAGTAAAGTCTTCATATAAAGTTTCGTGTGTCTATACCCAGGAATCAAAAAAGTCTAATAGGGGGCAAAAACTAAATAATACACCGGTATTTGAACGAGCCAAGAATTTAAAACTAATGGTAAGAAATCCTAAGAACTTAAACACAGAAGAAGAGTTTAAATTTCTTAGAGAATTAAATCCAGATATAGTTTTAGTAGTTGCATATGGTCAATTAATCTCAAAAAAAATTCTAAACGTATCAAAAGAAGGTTTTGTAAATATACATGCATCATTACTTCCCAAATGGCGTGGTGCAGCACCAATACAAAGATCTATTATGAACTCAGAAACCGAAACTGGCATAAGTATCATGAAAATCACAGAAGACTTAGATGCAGGACCTGTAATGAAAAAAATTAAAGTAAAAATTGACGAAAAGATTACTACAGCAGAGCTTTCAAAAATTTTATCAAAAATTAGTGCTGATGTAATTGTAAAAGTATTAGATGATATTTTTAATAAAAATTTTAAATTAATGGAGCAAGATCATAAATTAGCTACATATGCGAAAAAAATAAAAAAAAATGAGGCCGAAATAAATTGGAATGAACCTGCTAGAATAATATTAGCAAAAATTAATGGTCTTAACCCAAAACCAGGAGCCTGGTTTACATACAAAAACACAAGATATAAAATATGGGGAGCCAAAATAGTTGATAAAAATGGCACACCAGGAACAATTCTTGATAATAATTTCATAATTTGTTGTGGTGATAAATCTTTAGAAATTATTGAAATACAAAAAGAAGGAAAAAATAAGCTGACGCTAAATTTATTTTTAATGGGTTTGAATTTTAAGAAAGGTGATGTGTTAAAGTAATGTTTATTTATCAAATTATAATTGAATACGATGGAACAGATTTTGTAGGTTGGCAAATACAAAAAAATGGGCCGTCTATTCAAGAAGCAATACAAAAAGCTTTAAACCAAACACTAAAACAAAAAGTCATTTTATATGGTTCTGGCAGGACAGATTCAGGTGTGCATGCATTCGCACAATCAGCACATTTTAAAAATAAAAAAAAAATATATGACAAATTTTCTTTTTTAAATACTATTAATTTTTTTTTAAATAAAAAAAAAATATCCATTTTAGAAGTAAATTATAAAAAACAAAATTTTCACGCTAGGTACAGCGCGAAAAAAAGATTTTACAAATATTTGATCGTTAACCGCACAGCAACGCTCTCTTTAGATAAAAATAGAGCATGGCATATAAAGTCCGTTTTAAATACTGAACTAATGAAAAAAGCAGCTAAACTTTTAGAAGGAACTAAGGATTTTTCTACTTATCGATCTTCCTCTTGTTCAGCAGAATCTCCCATTAGAACATTAGAGAAAGTAAAAATTTTAAAACAAGGAAATAAAATAGCTATAACATTTCAGTCAAAATCTTTTCTTCAACAACAAGTGAGGTCAATGGTAGGCTGTTTAAAATTTGTAGCTGAAAAAAAATGGGACTTAAAAAAATTTAAATCTGCTATGAATTCAAAAAAAAGAATTAATTGCGCACCTCCAGCTCCAGCTCGAGGACTGTATTTGCTTAAAGTTAATTATTAGTTTTATTTATCTTAAGCCGTACTTTTTTAATGAATTTATTGATATAAAAAAAATTGAAATTAAATTTCTTATTATATTAAACTGATTTAATTCCTTATTTATTTTCCACATCCAATATAAGTTTCTAAATCTGTTGCTCTGAAGAGAATTTTCTCTAATCTGATATTGTACAAGATAATGAGGACAACAGTAGGCAAATTGCGTTTTTTTTAATAACTGACATTTAAAATAATAGTCCTCACAAATCTTGGTATTAGAAAATTTAGTTTTGTTAGATAAAGTTCTTTTAACAACCATTGAGCTAGTAGCTATTGATGTATTTCTTACAAAAGATTGAAAATTAAATTTTGTAGGTATTTTAATAGTTTTTATAATTTTTTTATTTTTATTAAATGTTTCATAATAAGTATAAGTAAAATCAAAATTATTACGTTGCATGAAATTAATTTGTTTTTTTAGCTTATTTTTTTTCCATAAATCATCTGAGTCAATAAAAGCTAGGTAATATGAATTAGTTTTTTTTATAGCTAAATTTCTACATTGTCCTGCACCTTTATTTTTTTTTAAATAAAGTATTTTTATTTTTTTTATTTTTTTATATCTACTTAAAATATTTTTTGTTTTTTGATCGGAATAATCATCAACAATAATGAGTTCCCAGTTTTTATAAGTTTGTTGTAATATAGAGTTAATTGTAGCTACAATGGTTTTAGAACTATTATAATTTGGTAAAATTATAGATACCTTGAGATCGTTTTTTACTTTTCTTTTATTGAATAGTTTCACTTAAAATATTCAATTAAAATATTATTATAAATTTTAGTTAATTTTTTTAAATCAGACAAAGAAACGCATTCATCAACTTTATGCATTGTTTTATTCACTAAACCAAATTCAAGACACGGAGCAATTTTTTTTATAAATCTTGCATCTGAGGTCCCCCCCGTAGTGGAAAAAATTGTATTTGTTTTTGTGATTTTTTTAATAATTTTTTTTACCATTTGGATTGTATTTCCAGGTTTAGTTAAAAAAGAATCTCCTGAAGTTAAGAATTCAATTTTGTATTTAATCTTATTTTTCTTACAAATTGATTTGACTTTAGAAATAATCATTTTTTTTAGACTTACAGCTGTATGAAAATTATTATACCTAATATTAAATTGGGTTCTTGCTCTTGCTGGTATTACGTTGTGTACTTTATTATTAACGTGTATTGCTGTAAATTCTAAATTTGATGGTTGAAAATGCTTATTTCCTTTGTCTAGTGGCTTTTCTTTAAGTTTTTTAAATATAGCAATCAAACTATTAATAGGATTTTTTGAGAGATGTGGATAAGCAACATGACCCTGGTTACCCTGAATCTCCAAATTACACGACAGACTACCTCTTCTTCCTATTTTAATCATCTCTCCTAATTTTTTTGGATTAGTGGGTTCTCCAACAATACAAAAATCAATCTTTTCTTTTTTTTTAATTAAATAATCAACTACTTTTTTTGTGCCATTAATAGCTTGAGCTTCCTCATCTCCTGTGATTATAAAACTTATAGATCCGTTAATTTTTTTTTTATTTTTTAAAAAATTACTTACAGCAGCTAAAAAACATGCAATAGAACTCTTCATGTCATTTGCACCTCTTCCCATTAAATAATTATTTTTTACAACTGGTTTAAAAGGGTTATTTGTCCAATCTTTTATATTTCCCGGAGGGACAACATCTGTATGACCTGCGTAACATAAGTTTGGTTGTTTATTTCCTAGTCTTGCATAAAGATTTTTAATAGTTGGATTTTTCTTATCTTTAAATTCTAAAATTTTACAACTAAATCCCAATTGTTTTAATTTTTTTGACAAATAGTTTATAGCACCAGCATCAATTGGTGTAATACTAGGAAATCTAATTAAATCTTTTGATAGTTGTAACTCATCAAAATTTTTCATTATTCTCTTAATAAATCATTAATAGAAGTTTTGCTTCTAGTTTTTTCATCAACTTGTTTGATTATAACTGCACAATTTAAAGATGGGGCGTTAGGATTTTTTTTATCTGGCATAGAACCTGGTACAACTACTGAGTATGGAGGTATTTTTCCATAAATAATATCACCAGTTTGTCTATATACAATTTTTGTAGATTGACCAATACACATACCCATACTAATTACAGAACCTTCACCAACAATTACTCCTTCAACAACCTCAGACATTGCTCCTAGAAAGACATTATCTTCAATAATAGTTGGTAGTGCTTGAGCCGGTTCTAAAACTCCACCTACACCAGAACCTGCTGAGATATGACAATTTTTACCTATCTGACAACAACTACCCGCTCTTGAAAAAGTGTCCATCATTGTGCCTTCGTCTATATAGGCTCCAATGTTTATAAAACATGGCATCAAAACTACATTCTTTCCAACATAGGATCCTTTTCTCACTGGTGAATTAGGAACCATCCTAAAACCAGCTTTAACATGGTCTTCCTTAGTCCATCCAGCTGTTTTTCCTTTTATTAAATGTGATTTGTCATACCAACTACTATAAGGCCCACTTAAAACTTCCATCTCATAAATTCTAAAACTTAGCATAATTGCTTTTTTTAAATATTGATGTGTAACCCAGTTACCATCAATCTTTTCTGCAACTCTTACCACCCCTGAATCTAAATCATTTAGTGTCTGATTAATTACATCAATTATTTTTTTATCTGAATTTTTATTTATTTTTTCTTTATCATCCCAAGCTTGATTTATTATTGTTTCCGAATCATTTTTGCTCATTTATTCTCCTTAAAAATTCTGACAGGTTATCGATTTTGTAGTCTATAAAATTTTCGTTAGAAAATTCAGCAGCCCAAGGTTCATCATTTATAACCCAAGCTGTTTTCATTCCTAATTCATTAGCAGGTTTTAAATTTCTAGCTATATCTTCAATGAATATACAATATTGAGGATCTATTCTATATTTTTCGATAATTTTTTTATAGGGTTCAATTGAGGGTTTTGGTACAAAATCAGCATCTACTATATCAAAAACTCCATTAAAAAGATTTTGAATACCAATTCTTTTAGTAACATTTGCAGCGTGGTCCTTAGACCCATTCGTGAATATAAATTTTTTTCCTTTAAGATTAGTTAGTTCATTCTGAAGTTTTGTGTCTTCTTTTAAAAATTCTAAATCTACATCATGAACAAATTTCAAGAATTCTTGAGCGTCAATTTTATGATTTTTAATCATTCCATTAAGTGTTGTATTGTACTCATGGAAATAATTTTTTTGAATTTTTTTTGCTTCCTCTGAGGTAACATTAAGTTTATCAGATATAAAAAATGTCATTTTTTTATCTACTTGATCAAATACCTTTGTATCACCTGAATACAAGGTGTTATCAAGATCAAAGAGCCAATATTTTATTTTTTTTAATTCTTTCATTTTCTGATAAGTGTACCAGCTCCTTCATCAGAAAAAATTTCATATAAAATAGAATGAAGCTTTCTGCCATCAATAATAACAACACCTTTAACTCCGTTTTCAATAGCTTCAATTGAGTTTAAAAGCTTAGGTATCATTCCACCCTCTACTATTTTTTTATCAATTAAGTCTTTAGCTTCTGCAGGCTTAATTTCGTTAATTAATTTTTTATTTTTATCATAAACACCTGTGACATCTGTCATTAGTAATAATCTTCTAGATTTTAAACTTTTTGCTATAGCTGCAGCTGCTGTATCTGCATTAATATTATATTTTTCACCCTCCACGTCTTTACCCATAGGAGAAATTACAGGTATCTGTTGCTGATCTATAATAGATTGAATTTTTTCATTTAATATTTTTTTTGGTCTACCTACAAAGCCAAGATCTTTATTTTCCTGTTCAACTATAAAAATATTATTTTGATCAACATTTAATCCATCTGCTTTACATCCTTTTTTTTTTAATTTTTCTACAATTTCAGAATTAAAATCTACAAGAGCTTTTTCAACTACACTCATCGTTTGTTTATTGGTAACTCTTAAACCATTAATAAATTGACTCTCAATATCTAACTTTGCCAGCTCTATTTTTATTTTAGGACCACCTCCATGAACAATAATTATAGTTAGCCCTAATTTGTGAAGTATAGCTATATCTTCTATAAATTTATTAAATAGATCAGGATCTATCAAAACTTTTCCTCCACACTTTATTACTATTTTTTCTTTTTTATACTTACTCACGTATTTTGGGACCTGTGAAATATCAGGCGCATTTTTTGGCCAAAATTTTTTTAAATTTTCTAGGCTTTCCACTCTCAAACCCATTTAATTTGTTTTAACTGTTGTTCTTTTCATTATGAACCATTGCTGAGCAATAGTTAAAATGTTGTTGACCGTCCAGTACACAACCAGCCCTGACGGGAAAGATGCTAATATTACTGTTAAGAACAATGGAAAAAACAAAAATATCTTTGCTTGAATAGGATCAGTTGGGGCAGGATTCAATTTTTGTTGAATAAACATTGTCAAGCCCATCAAGATCGGCCAAATACCTATTATTAAAAAACTAGGCGGAGTAAAAGGTAATAATCCAAAAAGATTAAATATTGTAGTGGGGTCTGATGCTGATAAATCTTTTATCCATCCAAAGAAAGGCTGATGTCGCATTTCTAATGAGATGAAAAGCATTTTATAAATTGCAAAGAAAAATGGAATTTGTATTAAAACCGGTAAACAACCAGAGGCAGGGTTGATTTGCTCTTTCTTATACAATGCCATCATAGCTTGTTGCAGCTTAACTTTATCATCCTTATGGAGGTCTTTAAGTCTAGCCATTTCAGGCTGAAGTGCTTTCATTTTTGCCATTGATTTAAAAGAGTAATTAGCAAGAGGAAAGAAAATTAACCTAATCATCACCGTAATAAGGACGATAGCAATACCGAAGTTGCCAGTTAGTTTAAACAAATAGTCAACTGCAAAAAATAAAGGTTTAGTAAAAAAATAAAACCAACCCCAATCAATGATTAAATCTAGTTTTTCTATTTTTTCTTTTTCTGCATATGCATCAATAGTTTGCACTTCTTTAGCTGCTATAAAAATTTTAATTTCATTATTTGCTTTTGCAGAAGGTGCAATAACTTTTGGATTATTTAATAAGAAATTAGCTTTATATGCATCTTGGTATAAAAAAGTAGATTTAAATTTTTCACCTTCTTCAGGAACCAGAGCAGTCATCCAATATTTATCTGTAATACCTATCCATCCTTTGCTTGCTTCCCGGACTATTTTTTTCTCCTCTATATCGTCATAATCGTCTTCTTTAAGTTCTTCATCTAAAACAGCGATAAAACCTTCGTGTAAAATATAAAAACCTTTTAAGTCTTCAGGTATATTTTTTCGTGTTAATTGAGCATAAGGATACAATTCAATTTGTTCTGAAGAATTATTTTCTACTTCCTGATTAATTTTAAAAAGGTAATTGTCATCTATTTTTATTTTTTTTCTAAATATAATACTTGATCCATTATCCCACTCTATAGTTACAGGATTATTTACTGATAAAACTTTGTTGCCTACAATGCTCCAAATACTTTTACTCGTTGGAACTTTAATTTTATTCCCAATACTTGCCCAACCTGACTCAGCAAAATAGGCATCTTTTGTATCTTTAGGATTTAAAAATTTTACAGCATCACTTGAATCAATATTTACTTTATAGTTTTTAAAAGATAAATCATCTATTTTAGCTCCTTCAAGTGAGATCGAACCTTTTATTTTTTTATTTTCTAATAAAATTCTGTTTGATTTTTTTAGAGATTCTTCCCTTGTAATATTTTTTTTCGTAACTGTCCCGTCAATGTTTGGAACTAGGCCATTGTCAGGTATTTTATTTTCTAGCTGGTTTTTTACATTTGTTTGTTTTTGTTTTTCAATAGGTTTCGGAGGATCGACAAAAGCTGACCAGAAAAGAAGAACAGACATAGACAGTGCTATAGCTATAAAAACATTTTTATTTTCCATTTAGTCTAATTCCTTTGATTTGTAATTTTTTGAAGGAACTAAGTCTATTCCATCTCCTCCACCTAAAATTTTTACAGGATGACAACGTACTATTCTTTTTAAACTATACATACCACCTTTTACTAAACCATGTTTTTCAAGTGACATGCTACAATACTCTGAGCATGTAGGCAGAAATCTACATCTTACACCCAGCAAAGGTGAAATAATAAAATTATAGAACTTTATAAGTAACAAAATTATAAAAACAAAAATATTTGATATTATAGATTCAAAAATTCTCAAAACTTTTCTGCATTGTTGAAAATAGAATTTTATAGTCTTTTTCATAAGCTTTTGATTTTCCAAAAACTATATAAGTATAATTAGTGTTAATTGCACCTTTTATTTTTAGAAGTTTGTGTACTATAGCTTTTAATCTACGTCTTATTTTGTTTCTTTTTACCGCGATACCAATTTTTTTTTTCATAACAAAACTAATATGCAGTATATTTTTATTTTTTGAGGGAATAAAATTTTTTGCAGCAAAAATAGAAAAGTAATCTGAATGAATTTTTTTTTCCTTTAAAGCTAGTTTGAAGTGATTATTTTTTTTTAAACTTTCAAGCTTAATCATTAAAAATTAAGTAGAGATAGTTTTACGTCCCTTAGCTCTTCTTCTTGCAATCAATTGTCTACCAGCTTTAGTAGCCATTCTGGACCTAAATCCATGTCTTCTTTTTCTGACTAAATTGCTGGGTTGATAAGTTCTTTTCATAAAATAACATTCGTTATATAGTTAATTATATTAGATAAGTACAGCTAAAATAAATAAATGAATTTAAAGTTAAAATTGCTTATAGGAACCGTATATCTCATTTGTTTTTCCGCTCTAATGTTTGTGATTTTTTCAAATTTTGATTTCAAAGATTTGACTGATGTTAATTTCTTTAAAAATAATCAACAATTATTAAATAATTTTAATTTAGAAAGTAGGTTTTTATTTTTAGTTCTTTTTTCTATCTTTAGTATTGTTTGGATTCTTTTACTTGGCTTTGGTTCCCCTTTAGCTTTATTTGCAGGTTTAGTGTTTGGTAAATGGCTAGGTACTTTAATTTCTGTCATATCATTCTCAATAGGAGCTACTTTACTTTATTACTTGGCAAATTTCTTTTTTAAAGATTTTATTAAAAAAAAATTTTCAAAAAAAATAGAAAAGTTTATTATTTTATTTAATAAAAATGATTTTATTTATTTTATGCTATTTAGACTCACGGGAGGTGGCATGCCTTTTGCGGTACAGAATATTTTACCTGTAATTTTTGACATGAAAATACAAAAATATTTTTTTTCTACTCTACTCGGAATAGTGCCAGGCATATTTATAATAAATTCACTAGGTGCAGGTATTGGAAATTTTATTGGTAAAAATGATTCATTAATTTGGACAGATTTAATAAAAGATCCTGCTATATATTTTCCCATTCTATTTTTTGTTTTAGCATTGATTTTAGGGGCGATCATTAATAAATTATTTTTTAATAATAAAACTTCTAAATAAACATTTAAAAAAATAGTCTAAAACTTATTAAACATGGAATCAAAAAATAACTTATATTTAGAACCTAGTCCCTATCTGCAACAACATAAAGATAACCCTGTAAATTGGCAGACATGGAACAAAGAAATACTTAATTATGCAAAAATAAATAAAAAACCTATTTTATTAAGTATTGGTTATTCAAGCTGTCACTGGTGCCATGTAATGGCACACGAAAGCTTTGAAGATGAGGAGACTGCAAATCTTATGAATAAATATTTTTTAAATATTAAGGTAGATCGAGAAGAAAGACCTGACATAGATTATATTTTTCAAAGTGCGTATCAACTTTTTAATCAATCAAGTGGCGGGTGGCCGTTAACAATTTTTCTAGATGAAAATGCCATACCTTTTATGGCAGGAACATATTTTCCTAAGATAACCTCATATAGTTTGCCTTCTTTTAAAGAAGTTATTTTGAAAGTAGGAGGAACTTATATGCAACAGAGAGACGAAATTATTGAACAGTCACACACTATATCTAAAAGTTTAGAGTTAAAAAAATCTTTAGTAACCAATCAAGATTTAGAATCTATTTTACAAAAAATTATTTTAAATTTAGACTCGGAAAGAGGTGGATATATAGGATCACCGAAATTTCCAATATTTAACGTTTATGGTGCATGTTTATTTTTCTTTAACAAAACAAAAAACTTAAGTTACTTAAAGCCAGTAGAAACAATCTTAAAACAACTTTGTTCCCAAGGAATATATGACCATGTTGAAGGTGGAATTTGTAGATATACAGTAGACGAGGATTGGCTAATCCCTCATTTTGAAAAAATGCTATATGATAATGCACAGTTCGTCCTTTTATTGTCAGAATATCTTAAAATAAAAAAAAATATATATTTTGAAAAAAAAATTACTCAAACAATAGAATTTATTAATAAAAATTTTATAAACTCTGAAAATAAATTATTAGGTTCAGCTTATGATGCTGACAGCGACGGAGAAGAGGGTAAATATTATACTTTTAGTTATGAAGAATTAAAAAATATTAAAGATATTGGTCATTACTTTGAAATAAAACCAGAAGGTAATTGGGAGAACAAAATTATTTTAAAAGAAATAAAAACCCCACCAGAATCAATAGTTTTTGAGCTTAAAAAAATTAGAAAAAAAAACAACAAGCCTTTTTTTGATAATAAAATTCAATTAGATTTGAATTGTATTTGGGTTAGCGCTTTAGTATCAGCAGAACAAGTGTTGCCAAACAATGGTTTTCTTAAAATTGCTGAAAACTATTATGAAAATTTAGAAAAAAAATTTTTTAATAAAAAAAAATTACAACATACAGAATTTAAAATAGATGTTTTTTTAGAGGATTATGCTTATAGTATAGCCATGCTTCTAGATCTTTATGACCAAACTTTAAAAACAAACTATTTATTTAAAGCAAAAGAATTATGCAATCAAACAATTGAGCTTTTTTATATAAAAGAAAAATCAATATTTCAAAAAAATATGATTGCAACTAATGATCTATTTCATAAACCAATAGATATAAGTGATGGCAATATACCAAATGGTAATTCAATCATGTTATTAAACTTTTCTAGATTAAAAATGAAAAATAAAGGGAAAGAACTTTCCGATAGTTTAAATGGTTATCTGAATGTTTATAAATCATTAATGGCTAGTGCATTAAAATCTATTGATTATTTTAAAATAATAGAACTTAATAAAAATTGTACAAAAGAAGGATGTTTAATTCAAAAAAGTGAGTAATAAAAAAAATCATTCTTTGGATTGTCTGGGTAATTTTATGGAATTTTGGTTTTTGGAAGCAAAACCCACCGACGATATTTTGATAGCTGATATTTTACCCATAATTTTTATTAAAGTAAAAAAACAAAAAATAAGTGTCTGATGACTATTTGTTGGTTAAAAATACTCTCTTAAAAGAATTGCGTAATTCTCTCGTAAAATTACAAATACTATTTTATTAGAGACTTGCATAATTTCAATCAACAAAGTAAAACTGAATAAACTGCAGGAGCTCAAATGGGTATTCATTACGACTATAAGTCTACAAGAAACGAGAAAGCCATGAAAAAAGAGGCTAAAAGAAAAGCTCGCATTGAAGAGAGAAGAGCTAAAAAAGGCACCGATTCTCAAAACGAAATTGAAAAAAAGATGCACGATCTAAACAAGCCCATTACACTTGAAGATCTGACAAATCCTGATAAAGAATAATAAAAAATGAGTAGAGCTGGAGTTCAAAAAGACACCCGTCTAATTAGAAGAGAAATTGCTTTAAGGATTAATTTAAAAAAAAGAAAAAAATTTAAAAAAAAAATTAAAAAATGAGTGTGCTTTCAGATAATTGGATTAAAAAAATGGTTAAAGAAAAAAGCATGATTAAACCATTTGTCTCTAAACAAATTAGAAAAGGAAAAATATCATTTGGTTTGTCTTCCTATGGTTACGATGCAAGAGTCTCAAATGAATTTAAAATTTTTACAAATGTAAACTCGGGTATTGTTGATCCTAAAAACTTTAAAAAAGAAAGTTTTGTTACAAAAGTAGGAAAAGAATGTATTATACCACCTAATTCATTCGCCTTAGCTAGAACAATGGAATACTTCAAGATACCCGAAGACGTACTTGTTATTTGTCTTGGTAAATCGACCTATGCTAGATGTGGAATTATTGTCAACGTTACTCCTCTTGAACCTGGTTGGGAAGGACATGTAACATTAGAATTTTCAAACACAACACCATTACCGGCAAAAATATATGCTAACGAAGGAATTGCACAATTCGTGTTTATTAAAGGAAATGAAAAACCTCAAGTGACATATGCCAACAGAAAAGGCAAATATATGAAGCAAAGAGGCGTTACACTTCCAAAAGTTTAAACTCAATAATTATTGATGCAAAAACTTATCATCAAAGGCAAAAAAATATTGTCAGGTTCAATAAATATTTCTGGATCAAAAAATGCCACTTTACCAATTTTAGCAGCAACAATTCTTACTAATAAATCTTTAGTCTTAAAGAACATTCCATTAGTTCAGGATGTTTACACTATGATAAATTTATTAAAATATATTGGTTTAAATGTAAAAATTTCTAAAAAAAAAAAAACTTTAAATATTCTAAATAATAAAAATTTAAAAACGATAGCTCCATATAATTTACTTAAAACTATGCGTGCTGGAGTTCTAGTTTTAGGACCTCTACTAGCTAAATATAAAAAAGCTAAAGTCTCACTTCCAGGCGGCTGTGCAATAGGAACAAGACCAGTTGATCTTCATTTATTTGCTTTAGAGAAACTTGGAGCTAAAATTAAAATTAAAGATGGTTATATATACGCCTCAACTAAAAATGGACTAAAAGGAAATATTATAAAATTTCCTTCTATTTCAGTCGGAGCCACAGAAAATGCAATACTTGCCGCGGTAAGTGCTTCAGGAAAAACAATTATTCACAATTGTGCTATCGAACCAGAAATTCAAGACATGGTACTTTTTTTGAAAAAAATTGGTTGTAATATTAAATTTATTGGAAAAAGAAAAATATTAATCATTGGGGTAAGTGAATTTAAAAGTGCAAACCATGAAATAATTTTTGATAGAATTGAACTTGGTACTTATTTAATAGCCGGTGCATTAGTAGGTAAAAAAATTATTTTAAAAAAAATAAAATCATCAGTAATAAATACTGAGATTAAAATACTAAAAAAAATGGGCGTCAAAATGAAAGTAGAAAAAAATAAAATTACAGTTTTTGAGTCAAAAAAAATAAATAATATTATTATTAAAACTGAAGCATATCCTGGTTTTCCAACTGATTTGCAAGCTCAAATTATGGTTTTAATGTCAAAAGCTAAAGGAATATCAAAAGTACAGGAAAGTATTTTTGAAAACAGGTTTATGCACGTGCCAGAATTAAAAAGAATGGGAGCCAAAATAAATATAAAAAAGAATATAGCAATTATTACCGGTCCAAATAATCTTTCAGGTGCTGAAGTTATGGCGACAGACCTTAGAGCATCCGTTAGCTTAGTTTTAGCTGCATTAGTTTCTGAAAATAGAACTGTAATTAATAGAATATACCATTTAGATCGTGGATATGAGGATTTAGAAAAAAAATTAAGAAGTTGCAAAGCTGATATAAGTAGAATTTAAAATGAAAGTAAAAAATTTAAAATTATTAGCTACTTCAGATAAAGGTTTAAGAATTATAGCTGCGTATCTACAAGATTCAATTGTTTTACCAAAAGATATAGCTAATTTGAAAAAAAATAGAATTTTTTTAATTCAGTTAAATAGATTTATGTGGGAAAATGTTGAAAAAGGGTCTTTTAGAAAAAATAAAAGAATAAGAACGATACTTAAATTTGACCATGTTATTAGTGTTTTGTCAAAAAATATTGATCTAGAAAATGAAAAGCAATTTTTAGATTTTTTAACCATTGAAAGCAGTTTATTGCCTGATAAAAACTATGAAATTAAATTAATTTTCTCAGGAGATGCAATAATCAAAATAAAGACAGAGGTAATTGACATAATTTTAGATGATCAAGGCACTTCTTGGGAGAGCCAAACAAAACCAAAACATAATTTTTTATAATGCTTAAATTAATTAAAATAAATAAAAAAAATTTTTTTTCAAAACTTAATTTTATTCTAGATAAAAGAAAATCCAAAAACCCAAATATTGATTTAAAAATTAAATTTATTATAAAAGATATAAAAAAAAATGGAGACTCAGCTTTAATTAAATATGAAAAAAAATTTTCAAATGTTAAAAATATTTCTATAAAAAAAATAAAATTTACAAAAAAAGAAAAAAATAAAATAATTAAAAAATTAGATAAAAAAACAAAAGCTTCAATTGATTTAGCTTATTATAGAATTTTAAATTTTCATAAAAAACAAAAATTATCTTCTTTTAGTTTTATAGATAAATATAAGAATTCATTTTCTTATAAATCGAACGCAATAAATAAAGTAGGTGTTTACGTTCCAGGTGGATTAGCTAGCTATCCTAGTTCAGTTTTAATGAATTGTATTCCTGCGATAGTTGCAGGAGTAAAAAATATATATATGGCAACACCATCCATGGAAAAAAATTATAATCCAGCAGTAATATATGCTGCAAAAAAATGTAAAGTAAAAGAAATTTATAAAGTAGGAGGTGCTCAAGCTATAGCAGCATTAGCTTATGGAACAAAGACAATAAATAAAGTAGATAAAATTGTTGGTCCAGGTAACACCTATGTAGCGAATGCTAAAAAACAGGTTTTTGGAGACGTTGGAATTGATATGATTGCCGGACCATCAGAAGTAACTATAGTTGCTGATAAATGGTCTAGAGCTGACTGGATTGCAGCAGACTTAATAGCACAGGCAGAACATGATGAGAGTTCACAATCAATAATTATATCTGATAATATTAAAATGATTAATAAAATTAATTATTTTTTACATGAACAATTAAAAATACTACCAAAAAAAAAAATAGCATTCAAAAGTCTAAAAAATTTTGGTTTATCAATATTAATAAAGAATAAAAAAATATTAGGTGATGCTATAAATTTAATTGCACCTGAGCATTTAGAAATTTTTACAAGAAACTCTAAACAAATTTTAAAAGATGTCCACAACGCAGGCTCAATATTTGTAGGGCAATATTCTCCAGAAGCAGTTGGTGATTATCTAGCAGGTCCAAACCATGTTCTGCCTACATCAGGTTCAGCAAGATTTTCATCTGGATTATCAGTTTACGATTTTTTAAAAAGGTATTCGATAATAAAAATGACTAAATCAGGTATTGAAAGATTAGGCCCATCAGTTATAAATCTAGCACTGCATGAAAATTTAAAAGGTCATGCTAATTCGATTAAAATAAGATTAAAAAAGGAAAACTAATTGGCCAAACAAGAAACGTTAGAATTTAAAGGAAAAGTTACAGAGTTACTGCCTAACGCAATGTTTAGAGTTAAACTGGAAAACAATCATGAGATTTTAGCTCATACAGCGGGGAAATTGAGAAAAAATAGAATCAGAGTTTTAGCTGGTGACAACGTAATGGTTGAAATGACTCCATATGATTTAACAAAAGGTAGGATTACTTTTAGATATTAGAAAAACTAAACCTGTATTGAAGTTTTAAAATGAATAAAAAAAATTGTACTAAATATTTTAGGATTGAAACAACAGAAACAAAGAACTCAGAAAAGCTAAAATAAAAATAATATTTCTCAGTTGATTTTTTTTAATTGTTTTAGAAAAAAGATTGCCAAAAATTATTCCCGCAACAAGACAGTATAAATAATCTAAATTTATTTTGATTAAAAAATTATAATCAAATATAAAAATAATTGAGAGGTATTGAAATAAAGCTAATATTAAATAAAAATAAATAATTTGATATCGAATATAATTAACTTTTTTTTTATATGTTTCAATTACAAGTATAGATAAAAGAGTACCTCCAGAGTTTGTTATACCATGAACAAAGCCAGTTAGAAAAATTAAACCTTTTTTAAATTTATCAAGAAATTTATTATCTTTATTTTTATGTAAATAAGACAAAAGTAAAACAATCCATATAACCAGGCCTACCAATAAATTAAAATTAATAAATTCATTAAAAAGTTTTAGAAAAAAAAGACCAAAAAAAACTCCTGGAAAACAAATAAGAAAAAAATAATTACTGAGTAAATTATCAACTTTTATTTTTTTATAACTATATTTTAAATATAAAATATTTATTAAACTATTTATAATGGATAGCGGAAGCAAGATCATCATCACTTCAACCATTTCAAAACCAATTAATAATAAAATAGGGGTACCCAATACCAGTATACCAACACCTATAATAGTTTGAAAGATCGATAAGAATATTATTATTATTGAGGTAAAGCTGATTAAATCTAACATTTTTCCTATACTTAAAGAATATGTTATAAATACATTTAACAAAACTTTTTGCAAATTTATTATTATGTTTTAAGTATACTTTATAAAAAAATGATTATTAAAAAAATAAAGGAATTTGGTTATATGGTATATCTGGTTCTGCGAAAAAAATTGGCAAGCAAATTTTTCAAAAAAAAATTAAAAAACTCATTTATTTTTGATGGTGATAAAATAAGAAAATATATAAGTTTTGAACTTGGATACAGCATTAAAGATAGAAAAATTCAATTAAAAAGAATGTTTGGTTTAATAAAAATATGAAAAGAATTAAAAATTTTTCCAATTGTAAGCACGGTCTACATGTGTCAAAGCCTAAAAAAAAAATTAAAAAAAAGAAAAAATTTTATTAATCAAAATTCATAGAGAATTTTTTAAAATCAAAGATCAAAAAAAATTTACAATAAAAATACTAAAAATGTAATGGGTGTTGATATAAAGACCCCAGTATTAAAAATTGAATTTATAATTCAAAATAATGATACTAAAAATAATTTTTACAAAAAATTAAATAGAGTAATTTATGCGAAATGATCAAGAATATCTAATTTCGAATGCGAATTATAAATGTGTCTTAACTGTATAAATTAAAAGTTATATTATGTTGAATTTATCATTTTGATAGAAAACTCAATGATTATTTGTTAAAGATAAGGTTATTAATGGAGAGTGGAAAGTTTGAACTAATTGTTATAAAAATTTGCTGTTTTACTAAAGAAAATACGTTGGCCTTGTAGCTCAGTAGTAGAGCAGTACCCTGAAAAGGTATGTGTCGTTTGTGCGATTCAAACCAAGGCCACCACACTAAGACACATTTCATTATTCTTTAAAAGTTAGTAAATTTAATTAATATGGATAAAAATATTGGTGTTGTCTGGTTAAGAAATGATTTTAGAATATTAAGAAATGATGCCCTTGTCTATGCCACTCAAAATCACGATCAAGTTTCTGTTTTTTATATTTTAAAGAAAAAAGATTTTTTAAAAAGATCAGCTCAACTTTGGTGGCTCTATAAATCACTTAAAAATTTTAAAGAAAAATTAAATAAATTTAATATAAATCTGGAGATAATAGAAGCAGATTCTTATAAAGAAGTTTTTGAGGAAGTTTATAGTAAAAAAAACTTTTCAATATATTGGAATAAAATTTATGAACCAGAATTTTTATTATTCGACAAGAAATCTTCTAGCTCATTAAGTTTAAAGAATATTGAATTTAAAATTTTTAAAGGCAACCTTTTGAATGAAGCCCATGAAATAAAAAAAAATGATAATACTCCTTATAAAGTTTTTACACCTTTTTGGAGAAGTGCTGAAAAATTCTATTTGGATAAAGGATTTAATAAAAAACAAAAAATTGTTGTTAAAAATAAAAAAATTAACTTTTTAGGAAAATCAATAAAATTAGAAACTATATTGACAAAAAAAAAATGGCATTTAAATTTTGAAAAATATTGGAATCCCTCTGAAGAAACGGCTCTAGAAAAAGTAAAATATTTTATAAAAAATAATTTATCTAACTACGGAGAAAATAGAGATATTCCAAGCATTGAAGGAACATCTAAAATTTCACCTTACTTAGCATTCGGCCAAATACACGTTTCAACTATTTGGGAAGAGTGTCAAAAAATCAACAATAAACATCAAGGATATAGAAAATATGTAAATGAACTTGGTTGGAGAGAATTTAGCCATAGTTTAATTAATTATTTTCCAGAAATGTTAAAAGGAAATTTGAGAAAAGATTTTGATAATTTCCCATGGGAACACAATAAACAAAATTTAATTTCTTGGAAAAATGGAATGACGGGATATCCAATCGTTGATGCAGGTATGAGAGAATTATATAAAACTGGCTGGATGCATAATCGTGTAAGAATGGTTACAGCCTCTTTTTTAGTTAAACATCTGAGAATACATTGGCAAGAAGGAGAAAAATATTTCAGAGATTGTTTGTTAGACTTTAATGAAGCAAATAATATTGCCGGCTGGCAATGGGTAGCTGGATGTGGCGCAGATGCAGCACCTTACTTTAGAATCTTCAATCCAATTTTACAAGGAGAAAGATTTGATCCACTTGGAAAATATGTAAAAAAATGGATACCGGAATTATTTAATGTTCCCAAAGAATTTATTCATAAACCTTGGGAATTAAACAAAAAAATTAAAAATTTTGAATTAGGAAAAACTTATCCAAAACCAATTGTTGTGCACGAAGAAGCTAGAAATGCTGCTCTTGATGCTTTTAAAAAAATTAAAAAACAAACTATATAGAACCACAACAGTGTTTATACTTTTTACCAGATCCACATAAACATTTATCGTTTCGTCCTATTTTTTTATTTTGAGTAGATGGCTGAATTTTGACTTCCTCTTCTTTTTGATTTTCAACAACTACTTTTAAGTTTAATAAATATTTGATAACATCAATTTTTATTTTTTCTAAAAGACTTTCAAACAGACCAAAAGCTTCTTTTTTAAACTCAGATAAAGGATCCTTCTGTCCGTAGCTCCGTAGTCCTATAACTTGCCTGAGTTGCTCAAGATACTGTAAATGAGATCTCCAAGAAAAATCTATAATTTGTAAAAAAATTCTTTTTTCAATATTATTATTTTCATTAACCCCAATCAAATCAATTCTTTCTTTATGCTTTGAATTAAAAAGATCTTTTAGTTTTTGAGAAAATTCATCGTTAGATTTATTTGTTAATTTAACTAGTTCATTATCACTAAGTATGTTTCCTGAAATATTTTTTACAGCACTCAAATAAACAGCTTCATTATTTGATTTTTCATAATTATTTTTTATTTTAAGCAAATCTTGTACGATTTCATTAAGAAATGAATTCAAAGTTTCATAAGTATTTGAACCTTTAAGTATTTTAAGTCTTTGGCTAAATATAACTTGTCTCTGGTCATTCATCACATCGTCAAATTTTATTAGTGTTTTTCTAATATCAAAGTTTCTGCCTTCTACTTTTTGTTGAGCTCTTTCCATTGCTTTGTTTATCCAAGGGTGATCAATTGACTCGTTCTCTTTGAGCCCCAATTTTTTTAACATACCGTCGATAGAATTTGCTCCAAAAATTCTCATCAACTCATCTTCAAGACTAATGTAAAAAATTGAGCTTCCTGGATCCCCCTGTCTACCAGACCGACCTCTTAGTTGATTATCTATTCTTCTACTTTCGTGTCTTTCTGTTCCTACAATATAGAGTCCACCAAGTAATTTTACTTTCTCTTTATCTATTTTAATCTGATGTATTTCTTTTTGATTATCTTCATCTCTAAAATCTTTATTTCCGCCAAGTTGTATATCAGTTCCTCTTCCTGCCATATTTGTGGCTATGGTTATCGCACCAACTTTTCCAGCTTCAGCAATTATCTTTGCTTCTTTTTCATGTTGTTTAGCATTTAAAATATTGTGTTTAATTTTTTTTTCAATTAAATTTTTAGAGATTTTTTCAGATTTTTCTATACTAGTTGTTCCAACTAAAACAGGTTGTCCATTTTCATGACAGTTTATAATTTTATTTGTTATCGCTAGATATTTTTCTTTCTCTGTTCTAAAAATTTGATCATTAAAATCTTTTCTAACCATCGGCCTATTTGTAGGTACTGAAATAACATTTAATTTATAGATATCATAAAATTCTTCTGCTTCTGTCAAGGCAGTTCCTGTCATTCCAGATAACTTTTGATATAAACGAAAATAGTTTTGATAGGTAATAGATGCAAGTGTTTGATTCTCTTCTTGTATTTCAACATTTTCTTTTGCTTCTATAGATTGATGTAGCCCATCTGAAAATCTTCTACCGTCAAGCACTCTCCCAGTAAATTCATCAATAATTTGAACTTTATTTTCTTTTACAATGTAATCAACGTCTTTATTAAATAAAAAATTTGCTTTTAAGGCTTGATTAATATGATGAACAAGATTTAAATTTTGTGGATCATAAAAATTTTTATTTTTCAAAATTCCATTTTGTATAGCTAGTTTTTCAATTTTATCTATACCTACATCAGTTAAAATTGCATTCTTATTTTTTTCATCTATTTCAAAATCTACTTTTTTTAATTTATTTATAAATGTATTAGATAATAAATAATAATTACTTTTGTCTTCACTTTTTCCAGATATTACTAAAGGAGTTCTAGACTCATCAATTAATATACTATCAACCTCATCTACAATACAATAGTTGTGGTCTCTTTGTACCATTTCAGCAAGATCATATTTCATATTATCTCGTAAATAATCAAAGCCTAATTCATTATTTGTTGCATAAGTAATGTCACAGGCATAATTTTTTTTACGCTGTAGGTCGTCTAGATCATTTGTAATACATCCAGTAGTTAGTCCTAAAAAATTAAATACTTCACCCATCCACTCAGAGTCTCTTTTTGCTAAATAGTCATTAACAGTTACAATATGGACACCCTTTCCAGTTAAAGCATTTAAATATGCCGGCAAAGTGGATACTAATGTTTTCCCTTCACCAGTTTTCATTTCAGCAATTTTTCCCTCATTTAGAAAAATTCCACCAACTAATTGAGCATCGTAGTGTCTTTCATCTAAAACACGACTTGCCGCTTCTCTCACCAAGGCAAAACTCTCTGGAATTATGGAGTTTAACGTTCTACCTTCTTGTAAACTCTTTTTTAAAAGATATGTTTTAGCTTTAAATTCATCAGTTTTTAGGTTTTTGAAGTTTTTTTCTTGATTATTAATTTCATCAACTAAAGGTTTAACCCTAGCCAATTCTTTTTGATTGCCTGTTTTAAAAATTTTATTTAATGTTTTAGAAAATAAATTCATGTTACTAGATTTTTAGCTTTATTCTTAATACTCTATATATGTATTTATAATTTAAATTAAACAACAATTATGACAATAAACGTAAAAAATTTCTTTAGTTCTACTAAAAAAATATCAAAAATGGGTGACTTCCAGGAAGTTAAAGACATTGAAGGAATGCAAGTATCTGCCGTTTCGGCTAATCTTTACAAGAATAGAAGAGAAGACCTCTCTTTGTTTTACTTTCCAGACGGAGCAAACTATGCAGTAGCTTATACAAAGAGTTCAATTGTATCAGAATCTATAACCTGGAATAGAAAAAATACAAAAAATAATATTAAGGCACTAGTTGTAAATACAAAAAATGCAAATACTTTTACTGGTGATCAAGGTTTAAATAGTTTGGATGAAATAGCACAAAAATTAGTAGATTCTTTAAAAAAATTAGAAACTGAAAATGGATATAGCAAAAGTAAAATCAAAGAATTACTATTTGCTTCTACTGGTGTTATTGGAGAAAAATTTCCAGTTGAAAAAATATTAACAAATATTCCAAACTTAGTTGAAAATCTAAAGCTGAATCAAAATAAACTTATTTGGATGAAGATAGCATCAGCTATAATGACCACAGACACAAAACCAAAAGTAGCTTACTCAGAGATAAAAATTGGAGATAAAATAATTAAAATATCTGGAATTGCAAAAGGCTCTGGAATGATCGCTCCAAATTTAGCAACCATGTTTTCGTTTATTTTCACCAATGCTGATATTTCTTCTGTAGTATTGAATAAATATCTAAATAAAGTTTTATTCAATACTTTTAATGCCATCACTGTAGATAGCGATACATCCACAAATGACATGGTTGCAATATTTTCTACAAAAAAAATTAAAATTAAAAAATTAAATATACTTTCAAGTAAAGAATCACTAAAATTTGAAAAAGCTTTACAAACAGTTTGTCTAGACTTAGCAAAACAAATTGTAGTTGATGGCGAAGGAGCAACAAAATTTGTAACTGTAAAAATTATAAATTCCGAGTCTACAGAAAGAGCAAAAAAAATAGCTTTTTCGATTGCTAACTCACCACTTGTAAAAACTGCTATTGCTGGTAGTGACCCAAATTGGGGAAGAATTTTAATGGGTATAGGCAAATCAGGTGAAGAAATTGATCAAAAAAAAATAGTTATTAAACTGGGTGATTTTGTTGTTGCCGAAAAAGGAAAAATTTCAGAAAGTTACAGTGAAGAGAAGTTAAAAGATTATATGGAATGGGATTCAGTTCTAATTACGGTAGATTTAAAACAAGGGAAAGAAGAGTATGAGTGTTACACGTGTGACTTTACTCATGATTATATAAATATAAACGCAGACTATAGAAGAAGCTAAATAATAAAATAGTGATAGTAACTAAAATTCCAATTTCTATTAGATGATAAAATATCTTTTAAAATGCAAAAATAAGCATGAATTTGAAAGTTGGTTTTCAAGCTCAGAAGAATATGAAAAACTAAAAAAAAATAAGCTAATCGAATGTATTTTGTGCAAGTCACTTAAGGTAGAGAAGTCAATTATGTCACCTAACATAGCTGGAAAAAAAGATAAGAATGAAAATATAATTGATAGCGAAGAATTTACTACATCGAATAAAAATTTACAGAAAATTAAAAAATTTATAGATCAAAATTTTGAATTTGTAGGAGATAAGTTTCCTAGAAAAGTAAGAGAAATTTATTACAACAATAAAAAAGATAAAAATATCTATGGAACTGCTAGTTTAAAAGAAAAAGAAGAGCTAGAAGAAGAAGGAATAGAACTTACTTCAATACCATGGACTAGAGATAAAAAAAATTAATTTTTTTGAGCAACTAGAATATAATTTACTGATAAATCTTTAGACCTCTTCCACTCTTGAAATATAAAATTGAAACTTAATCCGGTTAAGTTAATTATCGAAAAATTTAAATCAGTAATTTTTTTTTCAAGCTCTTCTGGTTTTATAAATTTATTCCAATCGTGAGTTCCTATTGGTAGCCACCTTAAAACATATTCTGCTCCCACTATTGCTTTCATATAAGAAGTTAATGTTCTGTTCAAAGTAGCTGTGAACATAACTCCTTTTTTTTTTAGTAGTTTAAAACAAGACTCTAAATATAAATCTAAATTTTCAACATGTTCCACAACTTCTAAATTTAAAACAATATCAAATTCATTTTGTAAACCCAGTTTCTCCGGTGAACAATTTAAGTAAGTTATATCCAGGTTGTTTTTTATTGCGTGTACTTTAGCTATTTTGATATTTTTATTAGAAGCATCAATGCCAGTTACTTTAGCTCCCAGTCTTGTCATTGGTTCGCTAATTAATCCACCACCACAACCAATGTCTAAGATTTTTAATTTTTTTAAAGGTAATTCTTTATCTCTATCTATTTTGAAATGTGTTGAGGCAATATCTAAAATATACTCAATACGAGTAGGATTAAACATATGCAAAGGTTTGAATTTTCCATTAATATTCCACCACTCATCAGCTAGTTTGGAGAATTTTTCAATTTCATCTTTATTTACAGTGCTCATTATTCTATCTTACATTTTCTTGTTAAATTTCTAAATTAAGATATTTATAGCTTAAAATTAGATTATATATATGACAAAAATAGTTATCAAATTTGGGGGAACATCATTAGGCAGTATTGAGAGAATTATTACTGCTGCAAAAATAATAAAAAAGAAAACAGAAAAAAATAATAAAATTATTGTTGTCGTTTCTGCTATAGCTGGGAAAACCAATGAATTGATTAAACAATCAGAAAAAATAAGTAAAAAATTTAACAAAAGAGAATTAGATGTTTTATTAGCCTCAGGTGAGCAGGTAACCTCAGCTTTATTGGCAGGAGCTTTAGATCAGCTTAAGGTCAAAGCAAAAAGTTATATGAGTTGGCAAATACCTATACTGACTGAAGGCGCTTACAATAACTCAAGAATTATTAATATGAATATAGAAAAAATTAATCAATTTCTCTCTAATAAAGGGGTAGCTATAATTCCTGGCTTTCAAGGTATTTCAAAAAATGGAGACCTCACAACAATTGGTAGAGGAGGTTCAGACGCAACAGCAGTTGCAGTTGCAAAAATTTTTAAAACTGATTATTGCGAAATATACACAGATGTAGATGGTGTTTTCTCTACTGACCCAAAAAACTTTATAAAAGCAAAAAAAATTAGCAAAATTTCATATGAAGAAATGCTTGAAATGTCATCGTTAGGAGCAAAAGTTATACAATCTTCTGCAGTTCAGACGGCTATGATGTATGACTTACCTTTGCACGTAAGGTCCACTTTTTCTAATAAAGAAGGTACTAAAATTTTTAGTTCAGAAAATATTGATTACTCAAAAACTATTACTGGGGTAACCTATTCCAAAGATGATGCTAAAATTACACTTTTAGGCGTTCAAGACAAACCTGGAGTAGCTGCGGATATATTTGAGCCTTTAGGTAAAAGCTCAATAAATGTAGATATGGTAATTCAAAATATAGCACCGGACGGAAAAAAAACAGATTTGACCTTTACTGTAAAAAGAAACGATTTAAATAGAACAATTAAACTTATAAAATCAAACAATAAAAATGTTAAATTTAAATCTATTAGCACAAACAAAAAAGTTTCAAAAGTTTCAATCGTTGGAGCTGGTATGATAACTACTCCTGGTGTGACCTATAGAATGTTTAGAGCTTTAGCGCAGGAAAAAATAAATATTTTAGCTATATCAACTTCTGAAATAAAAATATCCGTTATCGTTAGCGAAACTAATACTACAAAAGCTGTTAAAAAACTTCATTCAGTTTTTAATTTAGATTAATTTATGGAAGTTAGACCACATCGAACTATCAATAGAAAAAAAACTAAAAGAATAATGGTTGGCAAGGTTCCGGTTGGAGATGGCTCAGTAATATCTATTCAATCCATGACAAATACCATAACATCAGATTCATCAGCAACTATTAAGCAAATTTTAGATCTAGAAAATGCTGGAGCAGATATAGTTAGAGTATCATGTCCAGATGAAGCATCTACAACAGCACTAAAAGATATAGTTAAGGAAGTAAATGTTCCTATAGTAGCTGATATACACTTCCACCACACAAGAGCTCTTGAAGCTGCAAAAATGGGAGCTAGTTGTTTAAGAATTAATCCGGGAAACATAGGAGCAAACAATAGAGTTGTTGAGATAATTAAAGCTGCAAAAGATTATAATTGTTCAATAAGGATAGGTGTGAACGCAGGATCTTTAGATAAAGCATTATTAGAAAAATATAAAGAGCCTTGCCCTGAAGCTTTGGTAGAAAGTGCAATGTATAATATTAAACTTATGGAGGATAATGATTTTTTTAACTTTAAAATAAGTGTTAAATCTTCAGACGTTTTTTTGGCAGTGAAGTCCTATGAGCAACTATCAAAGGCTTGTAACTATCCATTGCATGTTGGCATAACTGAAGCAGGAAGTCTTTTGACTGGTAGTATTAAGTCTTCAATAGGTATTGGACAACTATTAATGCAAGGAATTGGAGACACAATTAGAGTATCATTGTCAGCTGATCCAATTGAAGAAATTAAAGCTGGATACGAAATTTTAAAATCTTTGTCTATTAGAGCAAGAGGAGTTCAAATTATTTCATGCCCATCATGTGCAAGACAAGCTTTTCCAGTTATTGATACAGTAAAAATTTTAGAAAAAGAACTTGCTCATATTAAAACACCAATTACTTTATCTATAATCGGATGTGTAGTGAATGGTCCTGGTGAGGCCGCTCAAACAGAAATAGGCTTAACAGGAGGTGGACAAAATAATAACCTCCTATATTTATCTGGCATTCCTCATGAAAAAGTACCAAACGGAGATATTATAAAAAAAATTGTTAAGATGGTAGAACAGAAAACCGCTGAAAAAAAAAATAAACCATGATACCTTTAGAAAAAGTTCGTGCACTAGTTGTCAAACACGATAATTTAGAAAAAGAATTATCTACAGGAACTATCGATCCAAAAACTTTTGCTCAAAAATCAAAAGATTATTCAGAACTAGGCAATATTATTTCTTATGCCAGAGAGTATCTAAAATTTGATAACGACCAAAAGGATTTAGAACAGATGCTAAAGGATAAAAATAGTGATTCTGAAATGATTACACTTGCTGAAAAAGAACTAAATGAACTAAAAAAAAAAAAAGATGATTACACAAACAAGCTTAAAATATTTCTATTACCAAAAGATAAAGATGACAATAAAAATGCTATAGTTGAGATAAGGGCAGGAACAGGAGGACTAGAAGCATCTCTTTTCTGTGCAGATTTGTTTAAAATGTATGAAAAGGTTTGTTCAAAAAAAAAATGGACTTTAGAAATTATAAATATATCTAAAAGTGAAGCAGGAGGATTTAAGGAAGTTATATTTTCAGTTAATGGAAATGATATTTATTCGTACTTAAAATACGAGTCAGGGGTTCATAGAGTGCAGAGAGTACCTTCAACAGAAACTCAAGGAAGAGTACATACTTCAGCTGCTACTGTTGCTGTGCTACCTGAAGCCGAAGAAGTAGATATTCAAATTAAAGAATCAGATTTAAGAGTAGATGTTTTTAGAGCAGGAGGTCCCGGGGGGCAGTCTGTAAACACGACAGATAGTGCTGTTCGAATAACACACTTACCTACAAATGTAGTAGTTAGTATACAGGACGAAAAGTCCCAACATAAAAATAAAGCAAAAGCTTTAAAGATTCTAAGATCTAGAGTGTATGAAGCTGAAAGAAGAAAAAAGGATCAAGAACGTGCGGATAATCGAAAAAATCAAATTGGAACTGGCGATAGATCTGAAAGAATAAGAACATACAATTTTCCACAAGGTAGAGTGACAGACCATAGAATAAATCTAACATTACATAAATTAGAAGAATTTTTAAGTGGTGAAATCCACGAAGAAATGAACGAAGGCCTAAGACTAAAAGAACAAGATCTAAAGTTACAAAATTTAGCATGATGACTATTTCAGATCTTTTAAACACAGGATCAAAAATTTTAAAGAGTAATAAAATTCAAACCCATCAGATAGACTCCGAGCTTATACTATCTAATTTATTAAATCAGCAGAGAGAAAAAACAATCATAAACTCCCATAACAAAGTTCATGAAGACATAGTAAATGAATTCAAAAAATTAATAGCTAGGAGATCAACAAGTGAACCTTTAGCATATATTTTAAAAAATAAAGAATTTTGGAGTAAAAATTTTTTTGTTAATAAAGATACATTAATACCAAGGCCAGAAACGGAACTACTTTGTGATGTTATAATTAAAATACTTAAAGATAAAAATCCCTACATCTTAGATATTGGAACAGGAACAGGGTGTATACTTCTAAGTATTTTAAGTGAAATTAAACAAGCAAAAGGCATAGGTGTAGATATTTCAACAAAAGCTATCGTGGTAGCTAAAAAAAATTCAAGTAATCTTGGATTAAACAAAAGGGCTAAATTTTTTACAAGTTCATTGAATAGTATCAATAATTATAAGTTTGATTTAATTGTTTCCAATCCTCCATATATAAAAACTGGTGAAATTAAAAATTTATCTAATGATGTTAGAAAATTTGAGCCTAAAATAGCTTTAGATGGAGGCAAGGATGGGCTTGACGTCATCAAAAAAGTTATCTACAAATCGAAAACAATTTTAAAAAAATTAGGCTTGCTCGCTTTAGAAATAGGTTATGGGCAACATTACAAAGTATCACAAATTTTAAAAGAACAAGGCTTTAAAGAAGAACTGTTGGTTAAAGATTATCAAGATAATACTAGATGTATATTAGCAAGATTTTAAATTTAAATTTTATAAAACAAACATAAACCAAAAATGAACGATCAAAGAAGAAGAACTTTTAGACCAAGAAATCAAAGAACTGGTTTTAGACCTAGAAATAATAATGGACAAAATTCAAATGGTCATTTCCAGTCTAGCGGGAATGGGAATATTAGTAGGAATAATGGTTCGATGACAAATCCATTTAATGTGGAAAAAACTGCTCAAAAATATCAGCAACTTGCAAAAGACGCTCTTACCTCAGGTGATCCAGTTTTGTATGAAAACTATCTGCAGCACGCCGAACATTTTAATCGTAGATTGGCAGAACTTAACGTAAAGCCTAATGAAAAAAAAATTGAAAGTTTAACTCCAACTAAACAGTCTGCAGAACCTTCTACTGAAAAAAAAGAAATTCTTTAAAAAAAAATTATTTACCTCCTCTTAAAGCAGCAAGTTTCACATCAATTTTAATTCTATCAACTTCAAATTTATTTCTAGCTTTATTAGTTAAAGTTTTTCCTGTCGGCAGCTTAAGTCTTTGTGAGTTAATCCTTTTTCCATTTTTAATCACTTCATAATGAAGGTGCGGGCCTGTAGACATTCCTGTTGAACCAACGTAACCAATAATTTGTCCTTGATTAACTCTAACTCCTTTTCTTATACCTCTTCCATATTTTGACATATGTCCATAAGCAGTAACATAAGTTGAATTATGTTTAATCGATACAAAATTTCCAT
>Ga0307986_10000111_pt1 | contig 55741 bp, 53 predicted proteins | sample EllFjometageno82_FD_203170 | JGI IMG/M metagenome (GOLD analysis project Ga0307986, IMG submission 203170) | Marine microbial communities from Ellis Fjord, Antarctic Ocean - #82 | ecosystem: Environmental > Aquatic > Marine > Unclassified | place: Southern Ocean | collected 2014-10-09 | reverse complement strand
TTAGACCTTATACTGATAAACCATTTTATTCTTTAGGTACAGATGGTTTTGGAAGAAGTGATACAAGAAAAAATTTAAGAAAATTTTTTGAAGTTGATAAAGAGCATATAGTTGCTTATACGCTAAGTGTTTTAGCTAAAGAACAATTATTAGGCTCTGATAGTGCTGAAAGAGCTTTTAAAAAATATAATATTGATAAGAAAAAAATATTTCCAACAAAATTATAGGCATGGCTGAACAAAAAATTCTCGTTCCAAATATAGGTGATTTTAAAGAAGTAGAGGTAATCGAGGTTTTGGTAAAAGAAGGTCAAGAAATTAAAAAAGATGACTCTGTAATTACACTAGAGAGTGATAAATCATCTGTAGAAGTACCCTCAAATTTTAGCGGAATAATTAAAAAAATTAATATTAGAGTAGGAGACAAAGTTTCTGAAGGGACTACAATTTTATTGCTGGATAGTAAGGAAAATAGTGAAGAAAAAGTTCTACAAGTTTCAGAAAATAATAATACTAAAAATAAAAATGAAATTATAGAGTTTCCTACAAATAATAAAAAAAAAGATACAAGCTCAACTTCTTTGGTTGTGGAAGGAAAAATAAAACCAGCGAGCCCAAATATAAGGAAGTTTACAAGGGAATTAGGAGCGGATATTTCTAATATATCTGGTTCTGAAAGATCAGGCAGAGTAACTAAAGAAGATGTGAAAGATTATATAAAAAATAAATTAACCGAGGCTCCAATTGTTAGTTCTCAAAATAAAACAAGTAAAAAAAATGAATACGAGCACAGCGATTTTGGTGAGATTGAAGTTAAAGATATACCAAGAATAAAAAAGTTATCCGGGCCTCATCTTGTTAGATCTTGGACGGAAATTCCACACGTTACTCAACATGAAGAAATAGACATTACAGAAATGGAACAGTTTAGAAGTTCTTTAAGAGATTTACATACAGACCAAAAAATTTCTATTACACCCTTAGCTTTTATTATGAGAGCAATGGTAAATGGACTTAAAGCATATCCGAATTTTAATGCTTCTATAGACTCTGAAAGTGGAAAAGTTACTTATAAAAAATATTTTCATATTGGCGTAGCTGTAGACACTCCTCATGGTTTGATGGTTCCAAAGATTAGAGATGTAGATCAATTAGACATTAAAGAAATAAGCCAAAAGCTAAGAACTGTCAGTAAGTTATGTAGGGAACTTAAAATTGATAAAAAAGAATTTTTTGGAGGATCAATGACGATTTCTAGTTTGGGAGGTATTGGAGGAACTTTCTTTACCCCAATAATTAACTCACCAGAATTATCCATACTTGGAATTGGCAAGTCATACGACAAAATGGTTAAAAAAGATGGACAAATTATTACAAGAAAAATATTGCCTATCTCCTTGTCATATGATCATAGATTTATCGATGGTGCTGAAGGAGCAAGATTTTGTGTACACTTAAGTCAAAGTTTAGGTAAAGACTTTGCATTCAAACTTGCTGTTTAGTTAAATTTACAATACTGACCTTTTGTGAATAAAAATATGTTTTCTCTTATTTGTGCGATCGTAACTTCAATTCTATGGGGTTCAGCTTTTGTTGCTCAAGACATGGGTATGGACTTTATAGGTCCTCATACTTTTAATGTTGGAAGATTTTTAGTTGGGTTTTTAACGTTACTCCCCTTCTTTCTTATTTTTGAACTTAAAAAAATAAAAAAAACAAATATTGATAATAAAAAAGTTTTTTCTTACTTGGTTCTACTGGGATTCATATTAGGGGTAGGTCAGGCGTTACAACAAATTTCATTAATATATACTGATGTTGCAAATACAGGAGTTTTTACTGTTATGTACGTATTAATAGTTCCTTTTATATCTTATTTTATTTTTTCAAAAAAAATTCATTGGTCCGTCTGGCCTGCTGTTATTTTTTGTACAATAGGTGGGTTGTTTTTAAGTGAGTTAAAGAATGTTTCTGTTAGATATGGAGATATGCTTGGCATATTGAGTGCTTTTTGTTGGGCTTTTCATATAATATATATTCGTAAGACAGTTGAATTTTTTAATTTCCCTATAACTATTGCGATGTCACAATGCTTAATTGCATTTTTATTTACAATTTTGCCAATGGTTGTTTACGAAGACCCTTCACTCGGTAATATATTTAAAGATTCTTTTGAAATACTATATGTGGGAGTTCTATCCAGTGGCTTGGCATTTTTGTTGCAAACTTATACTTTACAAAATTTAACCCCAGCGCCTGCCGCAATTATATTTTCTCTTGAAGGAGTTTTTGCATCAATTTTTGCATGGTTAATACTAGATCAATTTTTAAACGAAGTTAAGATATTAGGAATATTTTTGATATTATTTGCAGTAATATTCTCACAAATTATACCTATCTATGGTAAAAATAATTATGGACGAAACTAATCAGGGATTCATGAGACACAACGGAGGTTTATCTTTAAAAAAGATAAACAGTTCTAGCTATGAATTCAAAGTTGAGGTGAAAGATATCCACCTAAATTCAGGAAAGATTGCGCATGGTGGTTTTCTATCAACTATAGCTGACACTGGAATGGGAACTGCTGCCCATCAGGCAGCAGGCAATAAAAGATGTGTAACAATTAATTTAGATATAAAATTTATATCTGCTGCTTTATCAGGAGAAATTCTCATAGGAAAAGTCACAATATTAAAAAAAACTAGAACTTTAGTTTTTGTTAGCTGTGAGATAATTAATCAGAAAACAATAATAACTCAGTCTTCTGGAGTGTGGAAAATACTCTAATCTTTTATTTTTAACACTACTATCGATGGTGTAATTTCAAATATAAGAAAAAAAACTTTATTTTCTGGGTCATATTTTATGTCTCTAATTCTTTCATTTCCAAAATTTACTCTTTCTTCACTTTCAATTTTATTTAGTTGATCGTTTAATTCATATATATACAACGAACCAGCCCTTAGGGAAGATACAAACAAAGAATTTTTTTTTAAAAAACTTTTTTCTTTGTTTAAAAAAATTATTTCACTAATCCCAATTGAGGGAACAAAATATTTAATAGGTTCCACAAATCCAAAGTCACTATGTGGTCTTTTGTATGGATCTGTACCGTCATATTCTATTCCGTAAGAAACAACATCAAAACCAAAATTTAAAACATTATTTTTTTTATAATAATTAAAATTTATTTCGTCTCCTCCTTTTGGGCCGTGTTCTGCATTTATAATTAAATTTAAATCTTCGTCATATGCAATGCCTTGTTGATTTCTGTGCCCTAAAGATACTAATTCATAATTTTTAGTTATTAAATCTATGGAAATTATTTTACCTAAAAGTGAATTTTTATCTTGTGGTGCACCAAGTACTCCAGAATTACCAAAGGTAAAAAGAATTTTACCATTTTTGAATTTTTCTATTCTTCCACCGGTAGAAACTGAATACTCTTTAAAATATTGTTTTGTCTCAAAAAAAATTTTAAAATTTAATTTTTTATAATTTAGATCAGCTGTATAAATATTAAATGTGTAACCATTCTTATCTTTAGACATTAAACTTATATAAACTATATTTTTATCTACAAACAAATCTCTAACTCCAATAAATGTAAGATTATTTTTAATCATTATATCGTTAATATTATTTTGAATTTTTTCTTGCATTAGTTTTTTTTTAAAAATATTTTTTTTTTCAAAAAATATTGTTTTTCCTTCTCCAGAAAGTACTAAAATTTTGTCACCTACAACCTCTAGGTAATGGGCTCGAGCAGAGTTAGATGGATTTGTATAGCCTGCTCTAGTATCGAGTCTTGGAAAGGGTAAAAAAAAGTTTTTGTAATTTATTGTTTTTGATTTTGTTTTAATTTCTTTTTCATCAAAAAGCTGTCCCTCTAATCCTTGTTCAAATTTTCTTACTTGCAATTTTAAGTCTTTATTTAATGTTTTTAAATCTGGGATTATAAAAAACGTATCTCTTATTTTTCTACTTATTTTTGTAGGAACTAAATTTTTAAAAAAAATAATGACTTTATTTTGTTTGTCATAATTACCATCTACTACATTCCATGCTCCAAAAAATAATATACAAAAAGCTGTAAATATAAAAATAATAAAAGTTTTTTTTTGATTTTTTTTCATAAAGGGTTTTATTAAAAAATCTTTTATATGCTTATTTTTAAATAATAAAAGTTTTTTTTGATTTTTTTTCATAAAAGGTTTTTTTTAAAAATTTTTATATACTTATTTTTAAATATTACAATTTTATTAAAACTGTTAAATTACAATGTTGATTTGACAAATTTTTATATTAAAAAAATTTTAAAGAACATTTGACAAAGTGATTCGGTCATGTTTTAATCACACTTTGTTCTCACTACAGACCTACATATAGTAAAAAAAATAAATCTGACACAAAATGCAAATATCAACAAAAAAAATTATTGCACTCTTAGGTCCAACTAATACTGGCAAAACTCATGATGCTATTGAAAAAATGTTAGAGTTTCAGTCTGGAATTTTTGGTTTGCCTTTAAGATTGCTAGCTAAAGAAGTTTATGAAAAATGCATATTAAAAATTGGAGTAAATAAAGTTGCATTAATCACTGGAGAAGAAAAGATAATTCCAAATTCTGCTGAATTTTTTATTTGTACAGTTGAGTCTATGCCAAAAGATAAAACTGTAGATTTTGTGGCAATAGATGAAGTACAAATGTGTGCCGATAGAGGAAGGGGACACATTTTTACCGACAGGCTCTTACATACAAGGGGGGAAAAGTTAACAATGTTTTTAGGCTCTCAGGTTATGAGAAATATAATTAATGAACTAATTGATAATGTTTATTTCCAAAAAAAAGAAAGATTCTCTAAGCTATCCTATAGAGGTTATAAAAAAATTTCTCGCTTGGATAGCAAAACTGCTATTGTTGCTTTCTCAATTGAGGAGGTCTATGCTATTGCTGAGCTAGTAAGGCGTCAAAAGGGAGGTGCTGCTGTTATTATGGGATCACTAAGCCCTAAAACAAGAAATTCACAAGTATCATTGTATCAGTCTGGTGATGTTGATTTTTTGGTAGCTACAGATGCTATTGGAATGGGGCTTAATATGGATATAGATCAAATCTATTTTTCTAATTTAAAAAAATTTGATGGAAAAAAAACTAGAAGATTAAATTTAATTGAAATGTCACAAATTGCCGGGAGAGCCGGGCGATACAAAAATAATGGAAGTTTTGGAACAACAGGAGACTGCGAAGCATTAAACTCTGATGAAATAGAAAAAATAGAAAATCATACACTTCCAAATACCAAAATGCTTTATTGGAGAAATCCAAATTTAAATTTTAATTCAGAAAAAGAATTACTTTCATCACTCGAGGAAAAACCAACTAACAAATGTCTTATTAGATCAAACGATTCTACAGATGAAATTGTCTTAAGATTGCTACTTAAAAAAAATAAAGAAAATAATACTTATAGCAATAATTTAAAATTGTTATGGGAGTGTTGTCAAATTCCAGATTTTGAAAAAAATTCGTACGGTCAACACATCAATATTGTGGAAACTGTATTTAAATTTTTATCTATTAAAAGGAAAAGAATTCCAAATGAATATATGAAAATACAGTTAAGTGGGCTAGAAAAAAAACATGGAAATATAGATGTTTTGGCAAATAGAATATCAAATGTTAGAACTTGGGCTTATGTAGCTAATAAAAAAAATTGGGTTGAAAATACAGATTATTGGATTCAATTAACAAAAAGTATCGAGGATAATTTATCTGAAAGATTGCATGAAGAACTTACTAAAAGTTTCATAGATAAAAAAATCAGTATTTTGGCTAGAGGACTAAAACAAGACATAGTTTTAGAAACAGAAGTAAATAAGGATCATAAAGTTTTAATTGATAAACAGTATGTTGGTGAACTTAAAGGTTTGAAATTTATGATAGATTTTAATTCAAAAAACCTTGATGTAGATCTTAAATCTATAAAAAAAGCAGCGCGCAAAGGTATAGAAAAAGAATTGATAAAAAGAGTAGATGTCATAACGAAAGAAAAAAAATTATCTATTGGCTTAAACGATAAGATTTTTTGGGAAAAAAATCCTATAGCAAAAATTAAAAAAGGTGAAAATTATTTAACTCCAGATATAGAAATTATAGCGGATGACGCACTGCCGGAAGACAAAAAAAAAGAGTTAGAACAATGTATAAAAAATTGGATATTCTCGCATGTTAATGAAACTCTGGGTGACTTAATTAATCTCACAAAAATAAAAATTGAAAATCAATACTTAAGGGCTTTAGCTTACCAACTTTATGAAGACAACGGTGTACTTAAAAGAAAAAAAATTGAAGTGATTATTAAACTCATATCAAAAGAAGAGAGAAAGAAACTTTGGAATATGGGAATTAAGATTGGGCGATACCATGTTTTTCTTCCTAAAATGCTGAAACCAAAAGCCGTAACTTTAAGAACAACTCTATGGAAAGTTTATAACGGAATCACATCTAGCCTGACTATTCCAAAATTTGGTTTAAATTTTATAACCAATGAAAACTTTGACGATAAATTTCTATTATTGTGTGGATTTGAAAGATTTAATGACTACTTTATACGTATAGATATACTTGAAAAATTATTTATAACTATTATTGAAAATACAATAGAAAGAAAATTTAAAATATTACCTGAAATGATGAACTTGTTAGGTTGCACCAAAGAAAACTTTTACAAGCTGATAGATTTAATGAATTACAAAAAGTCAAAAAATAATGAAACATATTATTTTTCTGGAGATACCACAGAAAATAAAAAAAGAATAATTACAAATAAAAATAAAAATAATCCATTTAGGAAATTACTAACACTAAATATTAAATAATTTAATTAGAGGAATTTTATGACCTACATAGTTAAAGACGAATGTATAAAATGTAAACTGACTGATTGTGTGGAAGTGTGTCCTGTTGATTGTTTCTACGAAGGGGATAACATGTTAGTGATTAATCCTGATGAGTGTATCGACTGCGGCGTTTGTGAACCAGAGTGTCCAATTGATGCAATAGTTGCTGATACTGCCTATGAGGAAAAAGATAAAGATAAATGGTTGTTGCTAAATAAAAAGTTTTCTGCAATATGGCCTAATATTATAAAAAAAAAAGAACCAATGATTGATCACGAAAAATTTAAAGATATCAAAGATAAACATAGTAAATACTTTTCAGAAAAATCAGGTAAATAAAATGCCAAAAGTAAAAAAAGTAAAAAAAGTAAAAAAAGTAAAAAAAATATTTGAAAAAAAAAATAAAATTAAGAATAAAAAAAAAACTGAAATAAACCAATTAAAGTCTACAAATAAAAATACATATACACCTGAAGAAAAAATTGAAATTAAGAAGATTAAAAAACAACCTTCTGAAAAAAGACTATACGAAATTAGAGACTTTGTAGTGTATCCAAAACATGGTGTTGGAAAAATAATTGCTGTTGAAAAAGCAACTATAGGTCAAATTGAGATACAATTTTATAAAATATTTATAGAAAAAGAAAAGTTGACTTTAACAGTACCTATTAATCAACAGGTTAACCTAAGACCTATTTCTACAATTAATCAAATAAATAAATGTGTAACAATTTTAAAAAGTAAACCTAAAATTAAAAGAACAATGTGGAGTAGACGTGCACAAGAATATGATCAAAAAATTAATTCAGGGAAAATTTATGAGCTTGCTGAAGTTGTAAAAGATCTTAATAAAAACTCTGATATTATCGCTGATCAATCCTACAGTGAAAGACAATTATTTGAAAAAGCCTACGAAAGATTAAAGTCAGAATTTGAGTCAGTTTTAAAAGTATCGCCTGAAGAAGTCATGAAAAAAATGGATAAGGCTCTAGGTAGAAATCAAAATATTTCAGAAGTAGAATAAAAAAACGCCCCTTTAATCATTTAATTAAAAGGGCGTTTAGTTAAAAATAAAAACTATCTTCTTCTTTTTTTAGCTTTTTTTTTAGCTTTTTTTTTCGTTTTCGCTTTTGCTTTTTTTCTTTTAGCCATTTTTATCTCCCTTTTGATTAAAACAAATCTTAATGATTCGTTTATATACTTAATCTTTAAGTTTTTTTTCTTTTATGTCAAATATAAATTTATAATTAGCTTTACAACTTTTTTTTTGTATTTTTATAAAATTATTTAAAAATTATTTAAAAATTTTAAATTTAAATTAAATAATTAAAAAAATGTTTAATACCAATACTTTTAACCACATAAATGTTTAAATTTAATAAAGATTTTCTATTTGTTTCAAGTAGTTTTTAATAATTACTTTTCTTTTTAGCTTTAATGTTGGTGTTAACATTCCATTATCAATTGTAAATTGATCATGGATAAGAATAAATTTTTTTATTTTTTCTATTGAAGTTAAGTAGTCATTACTACTTTCAATTACAGGTTTAATTTTTTCTTTGTTTATTTCTTTGTCACATACAATAATTGCAACTAAATAATTTTTTTTATCCCCGTAAACAAAAGATTGTTTAATTAATTGATTTAAGCATAAAATATTTTCAATTTTGCTTGGAGAAATATTGTCTCCTCCAAGGGTAACAATAATATCTTTTTTCCTGTCAGTTATTTTTAAATAATTATTATGATCAAGTTCTCCGATATCTCCTGTGTGAAGCCATCCCTCTTTAATAACTTTCTCTGTTTCTTCTTTCTGGTTCCAGTAACCCAACATTACGTTTTCACCTTTAATTAAAATTTCTCCGTCATCGGCAATTTTAACTTGATTAAATCTAAATGGTGGTCCTACGGTGTCAACCTTTACTAGATCTGGTAAATTACAACTAACTACAGGAGATGCTTCGGTAAGACCATAACCTTGTAGAGTTGGAAGCCCTATAGCATTTAAAAACTCTCCAATTTTTTGATCTAACGCTCCCCCACCTGATATAAATGCCTGAAGATTTCCACCAAATTGATTTTGTATTTTTTTTCGTATTATTAGACTGCAAATCAAATTAACAATTTTTTCACTGAAATTCATTTTTTCTTTTTTAAGTAATTTTTTTCCTAAACTTAGCGTGATATTGATAATTTTTTTTTTTATTCCCCTTTGTTTTTCAAAATTCATATTTATTTTTGTAAATAAATTTTGGTAAAATCTTGGTACAGCTGTCATAATAGTTGGCTTGGCAAGTGCCATATTTGGTATAAGTTTTTCTAAACTTTCTGCGTAATAAACTTCTGCACCTACAATAATTTGGATAAATTGAACTGTATGTTCGTATGAATGTGATAATGGTAACCACGTTAAAAATATTGGATTTTTTTTTTTAATTAATGGTTTGAGTAATTCAACAGCTCCTTCACAATTAGATAATATTCCTCCGTGACTTAAAACTACTCCTTTAGGATTGCCTGAAGTACCAGATGTATAAATTATACATGCAGGCATATTTCTTTTTAAACTATCATTAATTATTTCTTTATGATTCTCTTCGTTTAAAATATCTTGCAATAACAAACTTTCAGCTTCTATCTTTTCGAAAGAAATAATTTTTTGAACATCTAAATTGATATATCTTTTTATTTTTTTATAATGATTATTGTTTGAAACAATTATCAATGAAGGTTTGCAGTCATTAAGAATATATTCATAATCATTAGATGAGTATGTTGTAAAGATTGGTACTGGAATTCCGCCTGCATTCATCACGGCAATATCCGATATTAACCAATCAGGTCTATTCTCTGATAAAATTAAACATCGTTCTCCATCGCTAATCAGAGATTTAATTTTAAATGAAAGTTTATAAACTCTCTCTTTTATGTCCCCCCAATTGTAAGTTTGTGTATCTGGTTTTAACCATTTTAAAAAATTTTTTTTATTCTCAACTTCATCACATTTTCTAAAATATAATTCTATTAAACTATTTAGTTTGTTTATTTCCATAACTTGGTGGGCGAAGAGAGACTCGAACTCTCACAGTATTGCTACCACCGGATTTTGAGTCCGGCGCGTCTACCAGTTCCACCATTCGCCCTAGGTAATTAAATATTTAAATTTTATAATTAAATAGTAATCAAATTTTATTGCTTTATAAATAAAAAAATGTTGAAAAATATTTTTGACAAATGTGTTAAATTAGCAACTAGTAAGTTTGCTAATTATAGCCTGGCCTTAGTATCTTTTATTGAAAGCTCTTTTTTTCCTGTTCCACCAGATATTATGATTGTTCCTATGGTTGTGGCGAAGAAAGAGAAATATTTTAGAATATTCTTAATAGCTACTTTGTTTTCTGCATTCGGTGCTCTCTTAGGTTATTTCATAGGATCTCTTTTTTTTAATGAACTTGGAGTAAAAGTATTCGAGTTTTATGGATATAATAATACTGATTTTTTAAGAGAAAAATTTCAAACAAGTAGTGGGTCTTTTTCTTGGCTATTAATTTTATTTACTGCTGCATTTAGTCCGCTGCCATTTAAACTTGTCACTATTTTTAGTGGCTTTATTCAGTTTAATTTAATTTTATTTTTTTTTACTTGTTTGTTTGCAAGAGGGTTAAGATTTTTTATTGTAGCCTATTTATCATTTAGATTTGGTTCGACATTTTCCCTTTTTTTAAAAAAAAGGGGAGCTTTCTGGTCATCTATAGTTGGACTGATTATAGTGTTGCTAGCTTTTATTTTTTATTTAATGGTTAAGTTTTATGTATAAATTTTTAAATAAAAACTTAATTACCATATTTTTTTTTATTAGCGTTTTAATTCTTTTGTCTGCATATTTTATTGAACATGTACTTGGTTATGAAGCCTGTAATCTTTGTTTGATAGGAAGAATTCCTTATTTTTTTGTAATTACTTTTTGTTTATTTTCTTTTTTTTTTAAAAGATTTAAAAAAATTTTATTAATATTTATATTTATAAGTTTTTCCTCTAGTGTATTAATAGCTTTTTATCATTTTGGAGTTGAACAAGGTTTTTTTAATGAGTCTTTAGTTTGTCAAATAAAAGGACTAGACACGAATATATCGGTTGGTAATGTCTTGCAAGAATTAGAAAATAACAATTCCAAATCTTGTAAAAATATAAATTTTAGAATTTTTGGCTTGTCACTAGCGACAATAAATTTATTTATTTCTTTGGTTTTATCAATTATTACATATAAGAATATTTTTAGAAATGAAAAAAACAAATAAAAAATTTTTAGAAGAATTAATAAGAGTTGATCATGCGGGAGAACGTGGTGCAATTAAGATTTATGAAGGACAACTCTTAGCTCTTAAAACATTTAAGCAAGACGAAAGTTTAAAAAAACAAATAGAAGAAATGAAAGAACATGAAAGAGAACACTATGAATTTTTTGAAAAAGAGATACATCAAAGAAACATAAAGCCAACAAAACTACTTCCTCTTTGGGATTTACTTGGAGTCAGCTTAGGTTTTGGGACAGCGATGTTAGGAAAAAAGGCGACAATGCTTTGTACAGCTTCTGTGGAAGAGGTAATAAGTGATCATTACAAGAATCAAACTTATAAACTTGAAGCAGATGAAGAAATGTTGAAAAATAAAATTATTAAATTTAGAGATGATGAACTTAGTCATAAAGATATTGCCTACGAAAGTGGCGCTACCAAGGATGGTTTGTATGGATTGTTGGATAAGGTTATTAAAGTATCGTCTCGTATAGCTATTAAAATTTCTGAAAAAATATAATTAAGGCTCAAGCTCAATATCCCAATATAAATAATCCATCCAGCTTTCATGTAAAAAATTAGGTGGAAAATTTCTTCCATTTTTATGTAAATCATCAACCGTTGGTCTGAAAGGTTTTTGAGCAAGTATAAGATCACAATTTTTGTAAAGCTTACCACCTTTTTGCACGTTACAAGTTGAGCATGCTGTTACTACATTTTCCCAATCTGTTACTCCACCTCTTGATTTTGGAAGAACATGGTCAAAAGTTAAATCTTTTCTTACACCACAGTATTGGCAGGTAAATTTATCTCTTAAAAAAACGTTAAATCTTGTAAAATTAGGATTCTCTGATGGTTTAATAAAACTTTTAAGAGCAATTACGCTTGGTAAATTCATTTCAAAAGAAGGGCTTCTAATCTTTCTTTTGTAGCTCGATACTATGGTTACTCTATTTAAAAAAACTGATTTAACAGAATCTTGCCAACACCATAATGATAGAGGATAATAACTAAGAGGCCTAAAGTCAGCATTTAAAACTAAAGCTGGACACTTTTCTAACGGAACTTTTTCATTAGCTGAAATAATCATTTTAAAAAAGTTACCTGATTACCTAAATGTTATCAAGTTATTAAATTATTAAATTCTACAAATATTAATATAAATTTTTTTTTAAAAACTCTAATCCTAAACTTGATCCTTCAATTGGAATACGATGTTCACAATTTTTTAGTATTTTTGAATCGATACTATAATTATTTTTGTTAAAAAATTCTTTTGCTTCTAATAAAAAGCTTATAGGTACAATTTGATCTTTGTCTCCATGCATTAAAATTACATCTGGACGAGAATTGATATTATTTTGCAAATGATTTGTATCAATTATTTTTCCAGAATAACCTATAATTGAATTAATTTTATCTTTTCTTTTTATGCCAGTTTGCAAACTAATCATGCAACCTTGGCTAAATCCACCTATAGCTACTTTTTCACTAGTGAGTGAATTATTTTTTACAACTTCATCTATTAAAATATTTAATTTTTTTTCAGCTACTAAAGATTTTACTAAGATTTGATCTTTGGTCTGGTCCATTAAATCAAACCACTGAAAACCTGTAGAGCTCACAGCACATATCTCTGGCGCATCAGGGCAAACAAATAATGTGTTAGGCAAATAAGCTCTCCAATAACTTGCTAGCAAAGAAATATCTTTACCGTCACCTCCGTACCCGTGACAAAGAATGACAGCATTTTTTGGTTTTTCCTTAGAAAGGGGATTTAAAATGGTTGTGTTTAACGAATAGCTCATGATAGTAAATTAGTTATTAATTATGTCTGAATTTTTATTTAATTTTATAGGTTTTATTTTACTGGGTTCTGTTGCAGTTGTTTTAATATTAGGTATTTATACTTTATTTAAAGGAGGTGACACTAGTAAAAAATATTCAAATAAACTTATGCAACTTAGGGTTAAGCTTCAATTTTTTGCAGTAATAGTTTTGGTGCTTATGGCCTATTTTTTTAAAAACTAAAGATATTCTTTTAAAAGTTCAATAAAACTCTCCTCAAAAAAATCTACTTCGCCAATAACCCTGCCAAACTCTTTGCCATTTTTGTCTATCAAAATACTTGTAGGGACTCCCCGCATATTAAATAATTTAACTAAAGAAAATTCAGGGTCAAAATAAATATTTAATTTTGATAGTTTTAAATCATCAAAAAATTTTTTTGTCTTATCTTGATTTGGTTTTTCTAAATTTATTGGATAAATTAAAATTTCTGGGTATTTTTTTGATAATTGCTCTAAAGATGGCATTTCTTTTTTGCACGGAGCACACCATGTGGCCCAAAAATTTAGGATCATGATGTTGCCTTTTTTTTCAGTTAAATCGACTAGATTAAGATTAAAATCTTGAAATTTTAATTCTTTAATTTTTATGGGCTCTTTGTGAACTACCACATTTTTTGAATATATAGCTTTGCTCGATACTTGTTGGATAAAGAAAAAGACAAGAAATATGTGAATATAGATTTTAAAAGATTTACTAATTTTCATATTAATTTAAATTATAATTAACATAGTAAAATGAAAAATAAAAATAAAACAGTGTGGTCAAAAAGACTTAAGGGAAAACCCTCTATGTCTTTTCAGAGAATTGGGTCTTCTATCAACATAGATAAGAGACTTTACAAACAGGATATCTTTGCATCTATTGTACACACCCAAATGCTAGTTAAGCAGAAAATCATTCCCTCTATTGAAGGTAAAAAAATTATTAATGGTTTAAAAAAAATAAAATCTCAGATTGATAAAGGTAAATTTATATTTCAAGAAAAATATGAAGATATTCATTTAAATATAGAGAAAAAATTGTTTGATATTATTGGTGTGTCTGCCGGATTTATGCACACCGCAAGATCAAGAAATGATCAAGTGGTTACAGACTTTAAATTATGGGTGAAAGAATCTTCTAAAGATATTTTAAAAGACATTACAAGTGTGATGAGGATATTAATTAAAAAAGCTGAGCAAAATACGGATACGGTTATGCCAGGGTTTACTCATTTAAAAAATGCTCAACCTATTTCCTTTGCACATTATCTTTTAGCTTATTACGAAATGCTAAATAGAGACAAAAAAAGATTTCAGAATAATTTAGATCTTTTGGATGAGTCTCCATTGGGTTCGGTAGCTTTATCTGGGACTTCATATAAAATTGATAGAAATTATACTTCCAAAAAACTTGGTTTTAAAAAACCTACCAACAACTCTATTGACTCGGTTTCTGATAGAGATTTTGCGATTGATTTTTTATACGCTGCAGCTGTTTGTGCGATGCATTTATCTAGATTGGCAGAGGACTTTATTATTTTAAATTCTGATGGATTTAAATTAATTTATTTTAACGATAGTGTATTAACTGGATCATCAATAATGCCTCAGAAAAAAAATCCAGATCCTGCAGAACTAATTAGAGGAAGAGTTGGTATAAACTATGGGAAGTTAAATGCAATTCTGACAATAATGAAAGGCTTGCCTATGTCTTATTTTAAAGATTTACAAGATGATAAAACATTAGTCTTTGAAGGTTATGATACCCTGAAAGACACTTTAACAATGTCTTTTGAATTGATCGATAATTTAAAAATTTCAAAAGAAAGAATGTACAAAATGGCTAACGAAGGTTTTACTACCGCTACAGATTTCGCTGATTATTTGGTAAAAGAAAAAAACTTAACTTTTAGAGAGTCATATGGCATTTCCTCTCAATTAGTTAATTATGCAGAAAAAAAAGGTAAAACCTTAAACGAAATTTCTTTGGATGAATTGAAAAAATTCTATAAAGATATAGATAAAAATGTTTTAAAAGTGTTTGACGTAAAAAACTCTATGAATTCAAAAAATTCTTATGGTGGAACTTCTGCAAACAACGTAAAAAAAATGATAGAAAAATACAAAAAAGATAATAGATGAAGCTATTTTTTCTTTTAATTTTATGTGTTTTAATTTTAGAAAGTTGTGGGAAGAAGTCCAACCCGCAGTATCAAGGTAAAACTAAGTATAAAATTGAAATTATCTCATAAAATATATGTCACATTTTAGATATTTCAAAGAGAAATTGTTCATAGAAAATACTTCTGTGTTAAATATTGCAAAGAAAAACAAAACTCCTTTTTATCTTTATTCTAAGAAGCAGATAGAAGAGAATTATATTAAATTTGCAAAAATTTTTAGAAATGTAAATCCTCTTATATGTTTTGCTGCCAAAGCTAATACTAATTTAACAATCATGAAAATGTTAGCAAAATTAGGTTCAGGAGCTGATGTGGTCTCAGGTGGAGAGCTACTAAAAGCCTTAATGGCTGGAATAAAACCAAATAAAATTGTCTTCTCGGGTGTAGGGAAAACAGAAGAAGAATTAAAATTAGCAATTAAAAATAAAATATTATTAATAAATGTTGAGTCAGAAAGTGAGGCAGTATTAATAAATAAAATAGGAAAAAGAGTTAATAAGACAATATCTATCGGTTTTAGGATAAATCCAAATGTCGACGCCAAAACACACAAAAAGATTTCAACTGGAAAAGCTGAGAACAAATTTGGAATATCTATAAAAAATTTTTCATCTTTTTATAAAAAAATAAAACAATTCAAACATTTAAAAATTAATGCAGTAAGTGTGCATATAGGTAGTCAGATTCTATCTGACACTCCTTACAAAAAAACATTAGATGTTCTTTCGAAAGTTATAATAGATTTAAACATAAAACTAAAATATGTAGACTTAGGCGGGGGGTTTGGAATTAAGTACAACAAAAAAGATAAGCAAGTTAATCTAAACAACTATGCAAAACTTGTACATAATTTTAAAAAAAAATTAAATTGTAATATTATTTTTGAGCCCGGTAGATCTTTAGTTGGTAATACAGGAATCTTGGTGAGTAAAATTCAATATATTAAAAAAGGTCTAAGTAAAAATTTTATAATTATAGATGCTGGTATGAATGATTTTATGAGAACGGCATTGTATGATGCAAGTCATGATATTATACCAATTATTAAAACAGATAAAAAAAACCAACAAGCTATAGAATTTGTTGGCCCTATATGTGAGACTACTTGCAAATTTATAAAATACAAAAAATATCAAAAAATAAAAGAAGGTGACTTTGTAGCCATAACAAATGTGGGTGCTTATGGGTCTTCCTTGTCCTCAAATTATAACACTAAACCTCTAATCGCTGAGATTTTAGCCAACAAAAATAATTTTAAAATTATTAGAAAGAAACAAGATTTATTAAAATTAATAAATTCTTAATGCAATTTATAAAATCCCTATTTTTTAATATTTTTTTATACGTTGGTATAATTCTGGTTTTTATTCTAGCTATACCAACTTTAATTTTACCTGCTAAATTTACTTTATATTGTGGAAAGTTTTTAGCTTATTACATAATTCTAATATTAAAATTATTTTTAAATACCAAAGTTATATTTCATGGTCTGGAAAATTTAAAAAAAGTAGAAAAATTCTTTATAGCTTCTGCACATCAATCAATGTTTGAAACTTTTGTTCTTCAAGCTCCTGTAGATTTTCCTATTTTTATTTTAAAAAAAGAACTTTTGAGAATACCTCTTTTTGGTTGGTACTTGAAGAAAATTGGATCAATTGAAATAATTAGAGAAACGACGACAAAAGAAAATTTGAATTTTTTTGATAAAATAAAAAATACTATTCAAAAATATAATCGACCTCTTCTAATATTTCCTCAAGGCACAAGAGTTAAACTTAATGACAGAAGTCCTTTTAAAAAAGGAGTAAGCAGAATTTATGTCTCTCTTAAAATGCCATGTGTTCCTGTTGCATTAAACTCTGGAAAGGTGTGGCCTAAAAATAGTTTTACAAAGTATCCGGGTGATATTCATGTTTCTTTCTTGGAACCAATTGAGCCTGGTTTAGAAAAACATATTTTTCTAAAGATTTTGCAAGAAAAAATTTATTCTGAAATTGAAAGATATTCTTAATCTTTTTTTCTACCGAAATCTGGCTCACTTGTATCTTGGCCAGCTTTTATTATGTCTTTTCTCACTTCTTTGGTAAAATTAAAAATTTGAGAAAGTTTATCTCCATTTTTTTCATTTATAGCTTTTTTTAATTCATTCAGTTTTTCAATAAAACTGTCAATACCTTTAGTTACATTTTCGCTATTATCTAAAAAAATATCTCTCCACATTAAAGAGTTAGAGGCTGCTATTCTCGTAAAATCTCTTAAGCCTCCAGCACTATACTGAATTACCTCTTGTTTTAATTTATCTTCTACGCTCATTACTGTTCTAACAATATTGTATGCAATTGCATGTGGTAAATGGCTAGTCAAAGATAAAATTTCATCGTGTTCTTCTGGTGTCATAATTTTAACTTTACAACCAATTTTCTCCCATAGAGTCCTTAACTTTTTTACAGGTTGTGCCGCACAATTTTTAGGTGGAGAGATGATGCACCAACGGTTTTCGAACATTTCTGCCCGTCCTGCTCTTGGCCCACTTTCTTCTGTTCCTGCAATTGGATGAGATGGTATCCAGTGAATGTCTGTTAAATTAATATTGTGAATTATCTTCATAACTTCTTTTTTAACAGATCCTGTATCTGTTAAAATAGCATTCTTTTTCAAAGCATTTTTTATAGATAAAATAATTTCTTTGTAACTACTAAGTGGTGTCGCAATAATTACTAAATCAGAGTCAACAACACACTGCTGTACATCGTTATATACATTTACGCACATGTTTTCTTTTTTCAAATATGCTGTAACTTCTTTTGAATTATCAAAAATTTTAATCTTTTTTGCTAGATTTTTATTTTTAATCACTCTTAGAATTGATGATCCTATCAAACCACAACCAATTATAGAAATAGTATTAAACATTAAAAATTTTTTTTAATTCAATTATTAGCTTTAAATTTTCTTTATTGTTACCAATAGTAACTCTTAAAGAATTTTTTATTGAATATACACTCATTTGTCTTATTAAAATTCCTACTTTAGCTAAGGCGTAAAAAACTTGCTTTGAGGTTTTTTCAACTCTATCAAAATTTATTAACAAAAAATTTACACTAGTTCTATTTGTGTGGATATTTAATTTCTTGAAAGTTTCATAAAAATTTTTAGACCATTTTCTCACATGGCGTATTTCTTTATTCAACCAAACAGTGTCTTTTATTGCAACCGTTGCTGTAAGTAATGCTGGACGACTAACGTTAAAGGGAGGTTTTATTTTGTACAATGAATCAATAATATTTTTTGATGCATATCCCCAGCCTACTCGTAATCCTGCTAATCCGTATATTTTAGAAAATGTTCTAGTTATTACCACATTCTTATGCTTAGAAAATAGTTTTAGTCCACATTCATATTCTTTAGAATTTATATATTCAAAGTATGCATCATCAACAACTAATAAAATATTACTTCTTAGTTTTTTTCTTAATCTCAATATTTCTTTTTTACTAATATATGTTCCTGTAGGATTATTAGGGTTTGCAATAAAAATAATTTTAGTTTTACTGGTAACACACGAGAGTAGGTTGTCTACTGAAGTAGTAAAATTATTTTCTGAGGCGTAGACTACTTTTGCAGAATTAAGTTTGCTGTAGATTCTATAAATAATAAAACTATATTTTGGTACTACAACTTCATCGTTTTTATTAAGAAAAGCTTTACAAATTAATTCAAAAATCTGATCAGATCCATTGCCTAAAATTATTCTACTTGGATCTAATTTAAATTTTTTGGCTATAGCTTTTCTTAATAGAGTTCCATCCGAGTCCGGATATCTTTTAAAATTTTTTGAAGCTTTAATGTATTCTTTTACTGCCTTTGGGCTTGGGCCTAATGCTGATTCATTTGCAGATAATTTTATTTTAGCAAATTTTTGCTTAAATAAGCTCAATCCTGCAACATATTTTTCAGTATTAATACTGTTAGCTTTTGGCAATTTCATAATTTATTTAAGTCTTATCTAAAAAGCTTTATTATTTCTATGTTCATTTTAATTTCTTATAGAATTGACAACTTTCTGCCTGTTTAGTACAAGTTTATAGCGCTGATTTAACCAAATTGCGGGCGCATAATAAAATTCGCTAAATAGGGTTTTGCCCAGTTTAGCTGGGTTTTTTTTTATATGAACTATAAAATTGAGAATATAAAACAAATAACTGTAACAAAACCACTTAAACTAGATTGTGGTCAAACTATAAAAAATTTTCCTATAGCTTACGAGACTTACGGCAAGCTTAATGAAAAAAAAAATAATGCAATTTTAATTTTTCATGCTCTTACGGGCGATCAATTTGTTGCGGAAACTAACCCTGTAACCAATAAAGATGGTTGGTGGAATACAGCTGTTGGACCAGGCAAAGCTGTTGACACAGAAAAATATTTTATTATTTGTGCAAATGTTTTAGGTGGTTGTATGGGTTCGTTTGGACCTAAAAATATTAACATTAAAGATGGTGAGCCATATGGTTTAAAATTTCCAGTAATTACAATAAGAGATATGATTAAAGCACAAGAATCTTTATTGGAACACTTTGGTGTACAAAAACTTTTAAGTGTTTTAGGTGGTTCTATGGGTGGAATGCAGCTTTTACAATTTTGTGCTTTGTATCCTGATAAAACTTTTTCAGCTGTACCTATTGCATCAACTGCAAGTCATAATGCTCAGCAAATTGCTTTGAATGAATTAGCTAGACAAGCAATAATGTCGGATCCATTATGGAACAAAGGAAATTATTACAAGGATAAAAAGATTCCAAAAAATGGCTTAGCTGTAGCGAGAATGGCTGCTCATATTACTTATATGTCAGACAAGGGCTTGCAAGAAAGATTTGGTAGAAAACTACAGGAAAAAAAAGATTACGAATTTACTTTTGATGCTGATTTTCAAATAGAAAGTTATTTAAGGCACCAAGGTAATGTGTTTGTTGATAGATTCGATGCAAATTCATATTTGTATATATCGAGAGCTATGGACTATTTTGATCTATCTAAACAATTCAAGAACGGATTAGTTGGAGCATTTCAAAAACATAAAACACGATTTTTAATTATATCTTTTTCTTCAGATTGGCTTTACCCCACCAAAAATAGTAAGGATATTGTAATTGCTTTAAATGCATCTGGCGCTAACGTTGCTTTTGCAGAAATAAAAACAGATAAAGGTCATGACTCTTTCTTGGTTAATGAGCCAGAGTTTTTAGAAACGCTAAAAGGTTTTTTGGATTCTAATTTTGAAATATTTAAAAATGAAAAATGAATTTAAGATAATTATAAATTTACTTCCTGCTCAATCTAGAGTGTTGGATGTTGGTTGTGGTGATGGAACTTTAATCGAAGCTCTTATTAACCAAAAAGATATTGATGCGCGTGGCATAGAACTTGAAGAAAATAAAGTTAAACAATGTATATCCAAAGGTTTGTCTGTAATTCAAGGAAATGCTGAAACTGAACTTGGACAGTTTCCCGATAAAGCTTTCGACTTTGTTATCTTAAGTCAAACACTTCAAGCATTTTACCAGCCAGAAAATGTTTTAAATGAATTGTTAAGAATAGGAAAAAAAGTAATAATTTCAATACCTAACTTTGGATATTGGCAAGTTAGGACTAGCTTATTATTTTTTGGTAAAATGCCTATCACAAAATCTCTTCCAGATTCTTGGTACAACACTCCCAACTTACATGTGTGTTCAATAAAGGATTTTTATCAGTTTTGTGATAAGAAAAAAATTAAGATGGATAGAATAATTGGTATTAATAATGAAAAAATATCTTCTATAAACCGAGTTAATCTAGAGATGAAAAACCTTCTATCTGAGGTCGGTATATTTTTAATTAGTTAAATGTTAAATATTGATATCATACCTTGCCTAAAAGATAATTATAGTTTTGTAATACATGATACAGAAACGGATACTGTAGCTGTGGTTGATCCCTCAGAATTTAAACCTATTGATGATTTTATAGAAAAGAAATTTAAAAAAATTGATTATATTCTTAATACTCATCATCATTTTGATCATACCGGAGGAAATTTAGATTTACAGAAAAAATATGATGCTGAAATTATTGGTTCCAAAAAAGATGAGAAAAGAATTCCGGGTATAAACATAAAATTATCTGATAATGAAATTTTTAAATTGGGAAATATTGATTTTAAAATTTTTCTCACTTCAGGTCATACTAGTGGTCATATTTGTTTTTACTCAAAAAGTGAAAAAATTGTCTTTACTGGTGATACTCTTTTTTCACTTGGATGTGGTAAAGTTTTTGAGGGGACACACCTAGAAATGTTAATGTCACTTAACCTAATAAAAAAATTACCAATTGATACTCAAATTTATTGTGGGCATGAATATACAAAAAAAAATTTAGATTTTTGTCTCAAATATGAAATAAATAATAATAGATTAGAAGAGAAAAAAAAATGGATAACATCAAGATTAAGTAAAAAAGAACCAACAATTCCTATAACTATAGAAGAAGAGTTGAATACAAATATTTTTTTTCGTTGTAACGATCTTGCTATAAAAAAATCTTTGAGCATGGTAAGTTCATCAGAACTGGAAATATTCAAAAAACTTCGAGATTTAAAGGATAGTTTTTAACTTCTATCGGCTTGACTTGACGTCCTTTCAAGTTATATTGCTATAATTTTAAAGAAAGATAATTTATGTCATTTGCAATATTTGAAACAGGCGGAAAACAATACAAAGCATCTGCAAGTAAAATTATAGAAATAGAAAAACTTGAAGTTGAAGTTGGTAAAACTATTCAATTTAAAAATGTTTTATTATTGAATGATAGTAAGACTACTGAGATTGGAAACCCAAATATTAGTGGTGCTATTGTTGAAGCAAAATTATTAGACAATGTAAAAGATAGAACTGTTTTAATTTTTCATAAAAGAAGAAGAAAGCATTCAAGAAAAATGAATGGCCATAGACAGCGACATTCTAAAATTCAGATTATAAAAATATTATCTAAAGACGGGAAAATTTTAGCTGAAGCTAAACCTATCGAATTAAAACCAAAAATAGTAGTTGTAGAAAAGAAAAAAAAAAAAACTAACCCTAAAAAAAATTTAAAATAGTAGGAAAGTAATATGGCAACAAAAAAAGCTGGTGGATCATCACGTAACGGCAGAGATAGTGCAGGTCGAAGACTGGGTGTTAAAATGTACGGTGATCAAAAAGTTATACCAGGAAATATTATAGTAAGACAAAGAGGAACTCGTATTCACCCTGGTGAAAACGTTGGCATGGGTACTGATCACACTTTGTTTTCTTTAATAAAAGGAAAAGTTAAATTTAAAAAATCAAAATTGAACAGAACTTTTGTTTCTGTTATCCCCAGTTAAGCATATAAATAACCTTAGTTATTTATTTTAAAAATCTACAATGAAGTTTCTAGATCAAGCAAAAATTTATATTAAAGCTGGTAATGGTGGTTCTGGCTCTGCGAGTTTTAGACGAGAAAAGTTTGTTGAGTATGGTGGTCCTGATGGAGGCGATGGAGGCGATGGCGGCTCTGTTATTTTTGAATCAGAAAGAAATTTAAATACATTAATTGATTTTAGATATGCTCAACACTTTAGGGCTGGAGAAGGATCTATAGGAACCAAAAGAAAAAGAACGGGAGCAGGAGGAAATGATTTAATTATTAAAGTTCCAGTAGGAACACAGATTTATGAAGAAGATAATAATACCTTAATTTATGATTTTACAAAAAATAATGAAAGATATTTAGTCGCTGCTGGAGGAAAACATGGATTGGGCAATGTTAGATTTAAAAGCTCAACTAATAGAGCTCCAACAAAAAAAACAAATGGAAAAGTTGGAGAAGAATTTTGGGTGTGGCTGCAATTAAAAGTTATTGCAGATATAGGAATAATAGGAATGCCTAATGCGGGTAAATCAAGTTTGCTTGCAGCTATAACTCGTGCAAGACCTAAGATAGCCAATTATCCTTTCACCACAATCGACCCTAATCTTGGTGTTTCTTATTACGATGACAAAGAAGTTACACTAGCAGACATACCTGGGTTAGTAGAAGGCGCACACGAGGGTACCGGACTAGGTGATAAATTTTTACGTCATATTGAAAGATGTAAAATTTTATTACATTTAATCGATTTGTCAGAGGATGAGCTTACTGACAGTTATTTAAAAGTAAGGAATGAATTATCTAAATATGACAAAGTTCTGACAAAAAAGAAAGAGATTATTGTATTTAATAAATCTGATTTAGTTGAAAAAAAAGAAATAGAAAAAAAATTAAAAATTTTTAAAACAAAAATTAAAAAAAAATATGAAATAATTTCAGTTGTAGCAGACAAAAACTTAGTTAATTTAAGAAAAATATTATTAAAAAATGCAGGTAAATAAAGCAAAAAAAATAGTCATAAAATTAGGTTCATCTACTATTGTTGATGGTAAGGGTAAGTTTAAAAAAAAATGGCTCTTGAGTTTAATTCAAGACATTAAAAGATTAAGAAAAGAAAAAAAAGAAATAGTTATTGTTTCTTCAGGTGCCATTGCATTGGGACAAAGTTATTTAAAAATAAAAAATAGAAAAGTTAAACTTGAAATGAGTCAGGCCGTGGCTTCAATTGGACAAATTCATTTAATCAATGAATTTCAAAAACTTTTTCAAAAAAATAAAATCAAAATCGGACAAATTTTAATAACTCCAGATGACACAGAACAAAGAAGAAGAGCACTGAACGCCAGAAGAACTTTTGAAAATCTTTTTAAATTGGGGGCAATTCCTGTTGTTAATGAAAATGATACTACGGCAACTTCTGAAATTAAATACGGGGACAACGATAGGTTAGCAGCAAGAGTAGCTCAAATAATAGGCGCAGATTTACTTATAATTTTTTCTGACGTGGACGGATTGTATGAAAAAATATCAAACAAAAAAAGTTTAATTAAAGAAGTGAAAGATGTTAATGAAAAAATTTTTTCTCTCGTTGATAAGAAAATTAATACTTATGGTTCAGGAGGGATGTTTACAAAGTTGGAGGCTGCAAAAATTTGTATGAGTGCTGGTTGTAATATGCTGATAGCCAATGGAAAAAATTCTAACCCTATAAAAAAAATTATAAGCAAAAATCTCTATACATGGTTTAAACCAAAAATTTCTAATTTGGACGCTAGAAAAAAATGGATAATAAGTTCACTATCTTCATCTGCAAAAATTTATATTGACCAAGGCGCGTCTACAGCTTTAAAGTCTGGAAATAGTTTGTTACCAGCTGGTATAATTAAAATTGCAGGTAGTTTTAAAAAAGGAGACAATATAGTTATTGTAGATAATAATAATCTTGATATTGCGAGAGCATTATCTTCTTTTTCCTCTGAAGAAATTAATAAAATTAAAGGTTTACAGAGTAATCAAATAGAAAATATTCTTGGCTACGCTACTAAATCAGAAATAGTACATAAAGATGATATTGTAATATTATGAAAAGATTAAACCAAATTGGTGTGAAAGCAAAAAAAGCTTTAGCTATCCTGAGTAATTTAGATGGAAAAAAAATTAACAAAGTTCTTTTGAGCTACAATAAACTTTTATTAGAAAATAAAAGACAAATTCTTCAAGAAAACAAAAAAGATATAAAAAATATAAAAAGAAAATATCTTGTAGATAGGCTAATATTAAATGAAGAAAGAATAGATGGCATAAGAAGCTCTATCAATGAAATCTTTAAATTTAAAAGTCCTCTTAATAAAGTTTTAGAAGAATGGAAAAGACCTAGTGGTTTAAAAATAAAAAGAGTCACAACCTCAATTGGAGTAATAGGTGTAATTTATGAGAGCAGGCCAAACGTGACCGCTGATGTTTCTGCTCTGTGCTTAAAATCTGGTAATTGTGGGATACTAAGGGGCGGCTCTGAAGCGTATAACTCAAATAAAATATTAGCTAATCTTTTTAGAGAATCTTTAAAAAAAAATTATTTTGATAAAAATTGTATTCAATTTATTGAAGACAAAAATAGGAATATTGTAAATTACCTTCTATCTAATATGTCAAAATATATAGATGTTATTGTACCAAGAGGAGGTAAAGAGCTTGTTAAAAAAGTTCAACAACTTTCAAGAGTACATGTAATTGGCCACCTAGAAGGTCTTTGTCATATTTATGTAGATAATGACGCGAATACATCTATGGCCATAAAACTGGTTGTTAATGCCAAAATGCGGAGGACTAGCATATGTGGAGCTGTTGAAACATTACTAATAGATTCTAGATCAATAAAAAGACACGGCATTCCAATCATTAATAAACTAATATCATTGGGTTGTGAGGTTGTTGTAGATAAAAAAATTAATCAAATATGTAAAAGTAAATATAAGTTAGCAAATGAAATTGATTGGAAAACTGAATATTTAGATGCAAAGATTTCTGTTAAATCTGTTGACGGAGTGCAAGGAGCTAAAAAACATATATTAAAATACGGTACCATGCATACTGATAGTATTATAACTAATAACCCTAAAACAGCTGAAATATTTTTAAATGGAGTTAACAGTGCAATTGCCATGCATAATGTTTCGACTCAATTTGCTGACGGAGGGGAATTTGGTTTTGGTGGAGAGATTGGAATTTCAACAAATAAATTGCCTCCAAGAGGACCAGTTGGAGTTAATCAGCTGACCTCTTACAAATATATAGTGACTGGAAAAGGTATAACTAGGTCTTAGTCAAAATGATTAAATCTAGAAAGAAAAGAATTGGAATTTTTGGTGGAACCTTTGATCCACCGCACCGCGGACATCTAGAAATATCAAAACTAGCTATAAAAAAATTGTTTTTAGATCAAATTTTCTGGTGTATAACAAAAAAAAATCCTCTTAAAAAAAAAGCTTTTTTTTCACTACGTGAAAGAATTAAAAAAAGTAAAGTTATAACAAGTAAAATAAAAAAAATTAAAATTAAATTTTTTGAAGATAGAATAAAATCTACTAATACTATAGACTTAGTAAAATACTTAAAAAAAAAGAGTGTAAAAAATATTTTTTTTTTAATAATTGGCTCAGATAACTTAATTAAATTTCATAAATGGAAAAATTGGAAAAATTTAGCAGAATTAACAGAAATTATAGTGTTTTCTCGAAAGGACTATGATAAAAAAGCTAAAAAATCTGTTATGATGAGAAAAGTGAAAAAAATAACCTTCATTAAACACAAGCCTATAAACGTTTCGTCTTCTCAAATTAAAAAAAATATTCTAAAGAATAATGAAAATATCAGAAATTAAAAATCAAATTGAGATAATTTTAGATAATAATAAAGCTAAAAATATTGTATCAATTGATCTTAAAAAAAAATCTTATATAGCAGACTATATGATTATAGCTTCAGGAACCTCTTCTAGACATCTACAATCTCTATCTCAGAACTTGGTTACGGAACTTAAAAAGATAGGTATTTATAATTGTAGAATGGAAGGAAATGACAGCAAGGACTGGAAACTTGTAGATGCAATCGATATTATAGTTCATCTATTTCATCCAGAAAAAAGAGAATTTTACGATCTTGAAAAAATGTGGTCCGAACCAATGCCTAGAGAGAAAGCGCTAATATGAGAAAAATTATAATTACAGTTTTATTCTTAAATATTTTCATAAATAATAATTATGTTTATTCTAAAAACTCAGATGAATTGTATAAAAAAATTGACTTATTTAGTGAAGTTTTAGAAACTATAAAGCAAGAATATGTTGATGAAGTTGATCAAGCGGAAATCATGGACTCAGCGATAAACGGACTCTTACAATCTTTAGACCCTTATTCAGGATACATGAGTCCTAGTTCATTTAATGGAATGCAGACTGACACTAGAGGCGAGTTTGGTGGACTTGGTATTGAGATAGGAATGGAGTCCGGTGTTGTTAAGGTCATTTCTCCAATTGACGATACTCCAGCAGCAAATGCAGGCATAAAATCAGGGGATTACATTGTAAGAATTAACGATCAACAAGTGCAAGGTAAAACACTTACTCAAGCTGTTGAGTTAATGCGTGGACCGGTTGGGTCAGAAATAAAACTAACCATTAGAAGAAGAAATGAAAAAAATGCCTTAGAATTTAAAATTGAAAGAGCTATCATAGAAGTTAAGTCAGTTGAGGCAAAAATAATTGGTAAAAATAAAAAAATTGGCTATTTAAGATTAAAATCTTTTAACGAAAATAGTGATAAGCAATTATTTGAAAAAGTTAATAATTTTGAAAAAAAAAAAAAACTAACTGGATATATTCTTGATTTAAGGAACAACCCAGGAGGATTATTAACTCAGGCTATAAGCATAACAGATTTTTTTTTAGATGATGGAGAAATAGTTTCTACAAAAGGAAGAAGAGTTAGTGAAACAAGAAGATTTTTTTCTAAAAAAGGAGATGGAATAAATAAAAAACCTTTAATAGTTATTACTAATAAAGGATCAGCTTCTGCATCAGAAATTGTATCTGGAGCATTGAAGGATCATAAGCGGGCAATTATTTTAGGCGAACGTACTTATGGTAAAGGGTCTGTACAATCTATTATACCTCTTAAAAATGGAGGAGGTTTAAGACTAACTATATCAAAATATTATTTACCTTCTGGAAAGTCAATTTCAGAAATTGGAGTTTTACCTGATATCCTCATAGAAGAAATTGGAAAAGATTTCAAAATTAATACTGATACTGATAATCAATTAAAGTATGCGGTTAATTTACTTAAATCATAGAAATGAATCATAAAATTCTACCGCTGAGAACTGGCGTTGGAATAGCTGTTCTCAATTCTGAAAACAAAGTTTTTGTTGGTAAAAGAAAAGACAATCCATTCGATAAATGGCAAATGCCTCAAGGGGGCGTAGATCCTGACGAGCCTTTGTTGAAAGCAATGAAAAGAGAACTCTTGGAAGAAACTAGTATAAAAAGTATAGAAGTTTTAAAAGAATTAAATCAATGGCTTGAATATGAATTACCAGTAAACTTAATTGGAAAAATATGGAAAGGAAAATACAGAGGTCAAAAACAAAAATGGTTTGTGGTTAAATTTCTTGGCGATGATAGTGAAATTAATATAAATACAAAAAATGCTGAATTCATGGAATGGAAATGGATAGATATAGATCATTTACCAGATCTAATTGTGCTTTTTAAAAAACATGTTTATGAAAAAGTATTAATAGAACTAAAAAAAATTATTCGCTGATTTGTTGAAGTGTTTCTAGCTTGTGATTTATTATATATTTTTCTTTATCTTTAATCTCTGTGTTTTGTAGAATAATTTTAGATTCATCCATGATTTTTACTATGTTTTCTTTTGTAAGCTTATCTAATTTGATTGTTGATGATGTTAAAATTAAAAGTTTATTATTAAAAAATTCTACAGTTCCTTCTTCAACATAAAATCTCTCAACTTTATTTTCAATCTCAGCTTCGATAAATCCTGGTCTTAAAAAAGTAATTAATGAAATATGATCTTTTAAAATTGTCATTAATCCCTCGTAAGCCGGTATAGTTACCTGTTTAACTTCAGTATTGATGAGTGTTTGATCGGGGCTAATTATTTCTAAATTAAAGTTTTCAGACATTTCTATTTTGCGTCTTGCTCTATTTTCTCAGCTTTTTCAACAGCTTCTTCTATTCCTCCAACCATATAAAACGCAGATTCTGGAAGGTGGTCATAGTCACCTTTACAAATTGCATCAAACCCTTTGATTGTTGACTCTAGGTCTACTAATTTCCCAGGTGAGCCTGTAAACACTTCTGCAACAAAGAAAGGTTGCGATAAAAATCTTTGAATTTTTCTTGCTCTTGTTACCGTAATTTTATCTTCTTCTGATAGTTCATCCATACCTAAGATCGCTATAATATCTTGTAGAGATTTATATGCCTGTAGTGTTTGTTGAACTTCTCTTGCTACTCTATAGTGTTCTTCTCCTACTATCCTTGGATCGAGAATTCTTGAAGTAGAGTCTAGAGGATCTACTGCTGGGTAAATTCCTATTTCAGCTATCTGTCTTGAAAGTACAGTTGTAGCATCTAAGTGTGCAAACGAGGTAGCTGGTGCTGGGTCTGTTAAGTCGTCTGCAGGGACATAAATCGCTTGTACAGAAGTTATTGACCCTTTGCTCGTGGATGTAATTCTTTCTTGCAGATTACCCATGTCGGTAGCTAAAGTTGGTTGATATCCTACTGCTGAAGGTATTCTTCCTAATAATGCTGAAACTTCTGATCCTGCTTGGGTAAATCTAAAAATATTATCAATAAAAAATAGTACGTCTTGTCCTTCTTTATCTCTAAAATATTCGGCAACAGTTAAACCTGTAAGGGCAACCCTTGCTCTGGCTCCTGGTGGTTCATTCATTTGTCCATAAACTAATGCAGCTTTAGAACCTTCGCCATCAGGTTTGATTACTCCTGATTCAATCATCTCATGATAGAGATCATTTCCTTCTCGAGTTCTTTCTCCAACTCCAGCAAAAACTGAAAACCCACCGTGTGCCTTTGCAATATTGTTTATTAACTCCATAATAGTAACTGTTTTGCCAACTCCTGCTCCTCCAAATAAACCAACTTTTCCACCTTTCGCATAGGGAGCTAAAAGATCTATAACTTTAATTCCTGTAACCAACATTTCTGTTTCAGTAGACTGCTCGGTAAACTTAGGGGCCTGTCTGTGTATTGGCCATTTCTCTTTAGTTTTAACCGGTCCTTTTTCATCAATCGGCTCTCCAATTACGTTAATTATTCTTCCAAGAGTTTCTGGTCCAACAGGTACTAGTATGGGTTCACCTGTATTTACAACTTCATCTCCTCGTTTTAAACCTTCTGTAGAATCCATTGCTATAGTTCTAACGCTACCTTCACCTAGATGTTGAGCAACTTCTAATACTAGTTTATTTCCTTCGTTGTTAACTTCTAGTGCCGTATATATTTCTGGTAAATCACCATCGAAGGTTACGTCAATAACCGCACCAATGATTTGAGTAATTTTTCCTTTTTTTTTCATAATTATAAACTTTCTGCTCCTGATATTATTTCGATTAATTCTTTAGTAATTACTGCTTGTCTACTTCTGTTGTAATTTATTGTTAATTTGTTAACTAAATCTCCTGCATTCCTAGTTGCGCTATCCATTGCTGTCATACGAGAACCTTGTTCACTAGCAGAATTTTCTAAAAAAGCTTTAAAAACTTGTGTTGAAATATTTTTTGGAAGTAAGTCTTCAAGAATTTCATCTTCGTCAGGTTCAAATTCATAAAAAATTTCTTCATTTTTTTTAGAATCTTTTTTTACTTCTGTGGGAATTATTTGCTGTGCTTCTGGTATTTGTGTCATAATATTTTTAAAATTATTAAAAAATAAAATACATTTATCAAATTCATTTTTGTAAAATAAATCTAAGATTATTTTTCCAACTTCGTCAGCTTCTACAAATGAAATTTTTTTTTTATTTTTAAAGCTCAGCTTTTTAATGATATACTTTCCGTATTCTCTCTTAAGTTGATCATGACCTTTTGAACCAACTATGATAATTTTTAAATTTTTTCCTTTTTTTAATATCTTTTCAAAATATTTTTTTGCTAGTCTGCATATATTTGAATTGAAGCCTCCGCATAAACCTCTGTCTGATGTCATTACTACACACAAATGAACCTGGTCTTTGCCCGTTCCAATTAATAGTTTTGGAGCATTCAGAGGATCACTTATAGATTCTGTTAGATTTAAAATTATATTTTGCATTTTTTCGCTATACGGTCTTCCTTTTTCAGCACTCTCTTGCGCTTTTCTAAGTTTCGCAGCCGCTACCATTTTCATTGCTTTGGTAATTTTTTGTGTAGACTTAACACTAACAATTCTTTTTCTTAAATCATCTAAACTAGGCATTATTTTTTACTTTTTTTATACTCTTCTATTATTTGAATTAAAGAATCTTCAGTATCTTTTTCTAATTTTCCGGTAGTTTGGATTGTACTTAGAATTTCATTTTTCTCATTTTTAATTTTTTCTATAATATCTTTTTCAAAACTTTTAATTTGGTTTAATCCTACATCGTCTAAATATCCTCTAACTCCTGTAAATACAGAAATGACTTGTTCTGCTACAGTTAGAGGGGAGTATTGATTTTGTTTTAAAAGTTCTGTTAGTTTTGAGCCACGATTTAAAAGCTTTTGTGTTGATGCATCAAGGTCTGAGCCAAATTGAGCAAAAGCAGCCATTTCTCTGTATTGAGCTAATTCTAATTTTATTGAGCCAGCAACTTTTTTCATTGCCTTAGTCTGAGCGGCAGACCCTACTCTTGAAACTGATAATCCAACGTTTACAGCTGGTCTGATACCTTGATTAAATAGTTGTGTTTCTAAAAATATCTGGCCATCAGTAATAGAAATTACATTTGTAGGGATATAAGCGGAAACATCTCCAGCCTGCGTTTCAATTATAGGCAAGGCTGTTAAAGAACCCCCGCCATTAGCTTCGCTAAGTTTCGCAGCTCTTTCTAATAGTCTACTGTGTAAATAGAATACATCACCAGGATAAGCTTCTCGTCCAGGAGGTCTTCTTAGCAATAAAGACATTTGTCTATAAGCAACAGCTTGTTTTGATAGATCATCATAAATAATTAGTGCATGCATTCCGTTATCTCTAAAATATTCTCCAATTGTACAGCCAGTATAGGGAGCTAAAAATTGCAAGGGGGCAGCATCAGAGGCTGTCGCTGCAACAACTGTTGTGTACTTCATAGCTCCAGCATCTTCCAAAGTCTTAACAATTTGTGCTACCGTGGAACGTTTTTGACCTATGGCCACATAAATACAATAAAGTTTTTTCTTCTCATCATCAGATTCATTAATTGTTTTTTGATTGATGATTGCGTCAATTGCAACTGCAGTTTTGCCAGTTTGACGGTCGCCAATAATTAATTCCCTCTGGCCTCTTCCAATCGGAATTAAAGTATCGATAGCCTTTAAACCTGTTTGCATTGGTTCACTTACAGACTGTCTTGGAATAATTCCAGGTGCTTTAACTTCAACTCTTTTTCTTATTGTTTTCTCGCTTAAATTTCCTTTTCCATCAATTGGATTTCCCAGTCCATCAAGGACTCTTCCTAAAAGTTCCTTACCGACAGGTGCATCTACGATTGAGCCAGTTCTTTTTACTGTACTCCCTTCTTTTATTTTTCTATCATCGCCAAAAACAACTATTCCGACATTGTCGCTTTCTAAGTTAAGTGCCATACCTTTAGAACCGTCTTCAAATTCAACCATTTCCCCAGCTTGTACATTGTCAAGACCAAAAACTCTTGCTATTCCATCACCGACAGACAGAACCTTACCTATTTCTGAAACTTCAGCTTTTTCACCAAAATTTTTTATTTGTTCTTTTAGTATTTTAGTTATTTCTGATGGATTAATTTGCATATTATGCTTCTAACATTATTTGCTCGTATTTTTTTAATTTATTTTTAATAGAAGTGTCAACCATTAAGCTTCCTATTTGCATTTTTAGACCACCAATTAAAGTTTCATCAACTTTATAATCAAACGCTACAATAGTTCCTATTGCCTGTGAAAGATCAGTATTTAAATCTTTAAGCTCTTCGTTTGATAAGTTTTTTGAAGAAATTAAAGACGCTTTTAATTCACCTCTTTTTTTTGAAACTAAAGATAAAAAATTTAGAAAAATAGTATTTAAAAAAAAAATTCTTCTTTTGGACACTAAAATAGATAAAAAGTTATGAATAATTTTTGACAAACTCATTCCATCTGATATTTTTTTTAATACTGCTAGTTGACTTAATTGTGATTGAGTAGGATTCTTAATAAAATTTTTTAAATCTTCACTAGTTTTGTAAATTGCTAAAACCTCATTAACATTTTTTTCTACAACCTCTAATTCAGAATTTTCTTTAGCAAGTTCATATAGCGCCAAAGCATATCTATTGGCTGTTTCTGAAGAAAATGACTTATTAGAACTCATTTTTATACTCTTAGTTTTGAAATTTTATTAAGATTGTGGTTTCCTACCATATGGACAGACACCGATCAAGGTGGTTAGATTGTTTTAAGCAAAGTTAATTGGATCAACATCAACCGTAAGTTTTATTTTTTTAGATATAGTTAAATTATCAAGAATTTTACCAACACTTTTTTGAATTAAACTGCTACTTTTAGATCTTAATAGAAGTCGTGTTCTATACTTTTTTTTAACTTTAAAAATAGGGGAGTCCACAGGCCCTAAAACATCAAGTTGACTTATAGTGTTTAGTTTTTTTTTAATTTCTTGTGCTGCTCTAAAGCTATCTTGACTAGAATTAGCTGAAATAATCAAAGCAATAAGTCTTGAATAAGGTGGTAAATTTTTATTTTTTCTAATAATCAATTCGTTATTTAAAAATTTTTCTGGGTTATTTTCTAACACATCTTTCAAAGTTTCATTTAGAGGTGTTGCAGTTTGATAAATAATTGTTGATTTGTTTGAGAACCGACCTGCCCTACCACTTAATTGATTATACAGCTGTATATTTTTTTCAGTTGTTCTTAAATCATAACCCATTCCTGAAAAGTCTGCGTCTACTACAACGATGCAATTTAGTTTAGGAAAATTAAATCCTTTTGAAATTAATTGTGTTCCTACAAGAATATCTATTTCATTTTTTTCTATTTTTTTTAAAATAGATTCTGGTTCATTTTTTTTTGCCAAGAAATCACTTGAAAATATTTTAATATTTTTTTTTGGAAAAATAGTTTTTAATTCATCATATATTTTTTCAACACCTGGACCGTACATACGAAAATCACAAAATTCTGTTTCAATTTTACAATTTTTTTCTTTCTTCACTTTAACTCCACAATGATGACAAATAAGTTTATTCGTTGATTTATGATATGTTAAATAAATTGAACAATTTGGGCACAAATGTTTAAAACCACATTTTTTACATATTAAAAAAGGAGCATACCCTCTCCTGTTTAAAAAGAATAATACTTGCTCTTTGTTTTTTAAATAGTCTTGAATTAATTCTATAGTTTCATCTGCTATAAATTGATCTTTTTTAAGTGAAGATTTTTCCAGACTAACTACTTTAGCTTCAGGCAATGGGAAATCGCGATAACGATTTGTTAACCTTGTGTGATTATATTTTTTATTTTTTATATTGCTAAAAGTTTCCAATGAAGGAACGGCAGAAACTAGATATATAGGTATATTTTCAAAAGAAGCTCTTGATATTGCCATATCTCGGGCGTGGTAAATAATACCTTCATCTTGTTTATATGATGGATCATGCTCCTCATCTAACACGATTAATCCTAGATTTTTAAATGGCAATAACAATGAAGAGCGTGCTCCAATTACTAAATTTAAACTGTTATTAACAACTCCTTGCCAGATTTTTCTTTTACTTTTAACTCCTATTTTTGAATGCCAAATTGCTGGTAAAAAACCAAAAAATTCTTCAAATCTATCTTTGAATTGATTAGTTAAGAATATTTCAGGCAACAATATGAGTACTTGATGACCTTTATTTAGAACTTCTTTTATTCTTTCAAAATAAACTATTGTTTTTCCTGACCCTGTCACACCCTGCAATAAGGATACGTTAAATGTATCACCAAATTTTCTAAGATCCTCGAGGCTTTTTTTTTGGTCTTTATTTAAAACAAATTTAGATTTATTTTTTTTTAAACTTTCTTTATTATTTTCTTCAATTTTAATTGAATTTTTTTTATCTCCAAGGCACATTTTAAGTATCATACCTTTTGAGACTAAGTTGTAAGCAGAGAACCAATTGATATAATCAACTAGGCTTTTGTTAATTTTAAAGTTATTTATCTTTTTTTCTATTTTCTTTATCTTAAATTCTTTTAAAGAAGGCTTGATTTTATCCCAGACAACACCAATTTCTTGACTCTTGCCGAAAGGAACAACGACTAGATCGCCTGGTTCTAAAGCGTCTAAAAGCCCAGAATCATATGTAAAAGGAAAATTAAATATTTTAGGTATTAAAACAGGAACTTTCATTTTAAGAATCTGATTGATATTATATCAATTAAAAATGAATTGCTCTTTTATCAACCGCTAAAGCTGCTTCCTTTACTGCCTCTGTATGAGTTGGATGAGCATGGCATGTTCTCGCTATATCTTCTGCACTTGCGCCAAACTCCATAGCTAGTGCCATTTCAGCTATCATGTCACCAGTATGTGGCCCAATCATATGTACTCCTAAAACTCTATCAGTTTTACTATCCGCTAATATTTTTACAAAACCATCAGTTTCATTATTAACCTTAGCACGAGAATTCGCAAGAAACGGAAACTTTCCCACTTTATAACTTATTTTTTCATTTTTAAGTTGCTCTTCTGTTTTCCCAACAACTGCAACTTCTGGTGATGTATAAACAACACCAGGTATAATGTCGTAATTAACATGCCCAGCTTGACCTGCGATGATTTCAGCAACAGCAATTCCTTCTTCTTCGGCCTTATGAGCAAGCATTGGACCTTTGATTACGTCTCCAATAGCATAGATATTATTTATCGAAGTTTGTAGTTTTTCATTTACTTCGATCCTGCCTTGTTTATCTTTTTTAATTCCCATTTTTGTTAAATTTAATCCTTCTGTATAAGGTTTTCTTCCAACCGAAACTAAAACTTTGTCAGCTAAAATTTTTTCTTCTTTTGATGTTTCATTGTTTATAAAAGTAACTTCCACTTGATCATCTTTGTTTATCACAGAAGTTACTTTTGAGTTTAATTTAAATTTAAATCCTTGTTTCATTAAAATTTTCATAAATTCTGATGAGATCTCTTTATCCATTCCAGGAGTAATGTGGTCCAAATATTCCAATACAGTTACGTTTGACCCAAGCCGTGACCATACTGAACCCATTTCTAATCCAATATACCCACCTCCTATTACTATAAAATTTTTAGGCACTTCCTTTAGTGCAAGTGCACCTGTAGATGATACAATATTTTTTTCATCAACTTCTATACCAGGCAATGAAGATGGTCCTGAACCTGTAGCAATAATGATATTTTTAGACTTATATGATGTTTTTTTCTCTCCCTCATAAACAACAACATCATTTTTGGAAAATAAAACACCTTTGCCTTTAATGTATGTTACTTTATTTTTTTTAAATAAAAATTCAATTCCTTTGGTTAAAACTTGAACAGATTTATTTTTATTAGCCATCATCTTATCTAAATTAAGTTTTAAACCTGTAAATTCTATCCCTTGAGAATTAAAATTTTTTTGGGCTTTATGGAAAGATTCAGAAAGATTTAAAAGACTTTTAGAAGGTATGCATCCCACGTTAAGGCAAGTGCCACCCAGTGTACCTCTTGATTCAACACATGCTGTTTTTAATCCTAATTGAGCGGCACGAATAGCACACACATAGCCACCGGGACCTCCACCAATAACAATTATATCAAAATTATTTTCCATAATTATAAATTTAGAAATAGTCTTCTAGGGTCTTCAAGACACTCCTTGATCATTTTTAAGAAAGAAACAGCTTCTTTTCCATCTACAATTCTATGATCATATGACAAAGCTAAATACATGATCGGTCTAATAGAGACACTTTTATTAATTGCTACAGGCCTTTCTATAATATTATGCATACCTAATACAGCTGATTGAGGTGGGTTTAAAATAGGTGTTGAAAGCATTGATCCATAAATGCCTCCATTTGTAATTGTAAAAGTTCCTCCTTGTAAGTCATCAATGACAATTTTTCCATCTCTTGCTTTTTGTCCAAGTAAATTAATATTTTTTTCTATTTCTGCGAAAGACATTTCATCTGTATTTCTAAGAACAGGCACCACCAAACCTCTATCTGTGCCAACTGCTATACTTATGTTGTAATAGTTTTTATAAACAATTTCATCTCCTTGAATTTCTGCATTTATTACAGGATAATTTTTCAGTCCAACAACACATGCTTTTACAAAAAAAGACATGAAACCTAATTTAACTGCATATTTTTTTTGAAATTCTTCCTTGTGCTCATTCCTCATAAAAATAACTGCGCTCATATCCACCTCGTTAAAAGTGGTTAACATAGCCGCGTTTTCCTGAGCTTCTTTAAGTCTTTTAGCTATAGTTATTCTTAATCTTGTCATTTTAATTCTTTCTTCAGGTCCGTGAGTGGTTTTTCGTTCTGAAGTTTTTGGTGTAGTCCCCATTAAATCTAAAAGATCTTCTTTTAAGACAATTCCATTTTTACCTGAACCTTTAACCTCGTTAAGATTAATATTGGACTCCGATGCTAATTTTCTTGCAGCCGGTGAGACAATATTTGTGCTTGAATTTATTGAAACTTTTTTTTCACTATGAGCTTCTGTTAAGATAAAAGGTTCGTCTTCTTTTTCTTGTTTTTTTATTTTTTCAGATAATTTTATTTCTTCTGGTTTTTTTTCATCTTTTTCAGTGACCTTGTCGCTTTCTTCTTCTTTTATAGATTGAATTTTTTTTAATGGAGGTGAGTATTCTTTTTCTTCTATGTTTGCACTTATCTCATTATTTTTTGATTGTTTAATAGTTCCTAACAAAGCCCCGACATTTACAGTTTGTCCTTCCTTAACAGAGATTTTTTCTATTACTCCGTTAGAGGGTGCAGGTACTTCCACATTAACTTTATCAGTTTCTAATTCGACTATAGCTTCATCTATATTAACTTTATCACCTTCATTTTTTAACCATTTAGCAACTGTAGCTTCTGTTACAGATTCGCCAAGTACAGGGACTAGTATACGTTCAGACATTAGATAATTTTACCAACTACCTTTTCTAATATTTCTTTTTGTTGTGCAAGGTGTTTATTGAGATTTCCAGTCGCAGTAGAGGCAGAAGGCCTTCTACCAATGTATTCAACGTTTTTATTGCTAAGATTAATAATTTCTAAGGTTCTGTTTATGTAATGATTAACTGTGTTCCAGGCACCCATATTTTTTGGTTCTTCTTGGCACCAAATAATGTCTGCATTTTTAGCATATCTTTTTAATTCTTTACCTAGTCTTTTCACTGGGAATGGATAAATTTGTTCTAGACGAATAAAGACAACTTTGTCATTTTTAGTTTTTTCTCTGGCATCCACTAAATCAAAATAAATTTTGCCTGAACAAATAACTACTTTTTTAATTTCATTATCTTTTTGGAGTTTAATTAAACCATATTCACTTGTATACGCTCGATCTGGTAAAACTCTGTGAAATGAAGTTTCTTTAGTAAAATCATCTATAGTTGAAACACATTGTTTGTGTCTTAATAAAGATTTTGGAGTCATTATTATCAATGGCTTTCTAAACTCTCTATGCATCTGTCTCCTTAGTGCATGAAAGTAATTAGCTGGTGTTGTACAATTTACTACTTGAATATTGTCTCGTGCACACATTTGTAAAAATCTTTCTAATCTTGCTGAAGAATGCTCAGGTCCTTGACCTTCATATCCGTGAGGTAACAACATCACTAAACCGCTAGCTCTTCCCCATTTAGACTCACCAGAAGTTATAAATTGATCAATGATTATTTGTGCGCCATTAGCAAAATCGCCGAATTGTGCTTCCCACAATACTAGGGTTTCTGGTTCTGACAAAGAATAACCAAACTCAAAACCTAATACAGCTAATTCAGATAAGAGAGTATCTATTATTTCAAATTTTTTTTGATTTTTTGAAATATTGTTCAGAGGGACGTACCTTTCATGGCTATCTTGATTTCTAAGCACGGAGTGTCTCTGGCTGAAAGTTCCTCTGCCAGAATCTTGACCTGATAATCTCACAGAAAAACCTTCTGTTAAAAGTGTTCCAAATGCTAAAGCTTCAGCTGTTGACCAATCAATTGGAAGATTATTATTAAACATTTTTTGTTTATTCTCAAATATTTTTTTTAGTGTTTTGTGTATGTTAAAATTATTTGGAATAGTTGTAATTTTTTTCCCTATTAAATTAATTTTTTCTTTTTCTACACCGCTAGCACCTCTTCTATCTTTACCAGGTGTAGGAGTAAATCTGGACCAAACACCATCGAACCATTTTAATTCTGGTTTATAATTCTTTGACTCAACAAATTCTTTTTCAAGGTATGACTTAAAATCATTTATTTGTTGGTCTACTTGTTCTTTAGAAAAAAGTTTTTCATCTACTAGTTTTTCAGAATAGATTTTTAAAGATGTGGGGTGAGATTTTATTTTTTTATACATTAAAGGTTGAGTGAAGGAAGGTTCGTCTCCTTCATTGTGACCAAATCTCCTGTAGCAAAACATATCAATAACTATATCTCTATTAAATTGCTGTCTAAACTCAGTTGCAATTTTAGCACAATGTACAACTGCCTCGGGATCATCTCCATTAACATGAAGAATAGGAGCTTGAGCAATTTTTGCTACTTCACTTGGATATGGCGAAGATCTTGCAAATCTTGGTGATGTTGTAAAACCTATTTGGTTATTAACGATAATATGAATTGTTCCTCCTATATTATGTCCTGGTAATCCTGACATCGCAAAACATTCTGCAACTATTCCTTGCCCTGCGAAAGCAGCATCTCCATGAATTAGTACTGGAATAACTTTTTTTCTTTCTGGATCTCTGTGAAAAAATTGTTTTGCTCTTACCTGGCCTAATACTACAGGGTTTACAGCTTCTAAGTGTGAAGGGTTGTCGGTTAAGCTAATGTGTACAACATTACCATCAAATTCCCGATTTGAAGATGCACCTAAATGATATTTAACATCTCCTTCAAAATCTCTTTTAGCCTCTACGGCACTACCAAAAAATTCATTAAAGATTGCTTTAAATGGTTTGCCCATAACATTAGCTAAAACATTTAGCCTGCCTCTATGTGACATACCAATCTTAATTTCTTTTACTCCTAAATTACCACCTCTTTTTATTATTTGTTCTAGAGCAGGTACTAAAGATTCTCCACCATCTATTCCAAATCGTTTTGTTCCTACAAACTTTACGTGTAAATATTTCTCAAATCCTTCAGCTTCAATAACTTTATTTAAAATCGCTTTTTTTCCATTGTCTGTAAAAACAACTTCTTTTTTTTGTCCTTCTATTCTGTCTCTAATCCAATTTTTTTCATCTGGATCTCCCATGTGCATAAATTCATATCCTATGTTTCCGGAGTAAGTTTTTTTTAAAATAGTTATTATTTCCGAAAGTGTTGCTTCTTGTAGTCCTAAAACTCCATCTAGAAATATTTTTTTATTTAGATCACTTTTTATAAAACCGTATGTTTCAGGTTTTAATTCTGGGTGTTCTTTTCTTGCCATTAATCCTAAAGGATCGAGGTTTGCAATCAAATGCCCCCTGATTCTAAAAGCTCTAACTAACATGATTGCTCTTATAGAGTTTTTTGCCGATTCCTCTGTTAAAGGTAAATTCTCAACTCTATTATCTTCTAACAAATCTTTATTTAATATATCTTCAGAATCTAAATTATCCTTTTTAATTTTTTTTTTTGGTGCCCAACTAGGTCCTACTAAAGTTTTTAAAATAATTTCCTTATTTTCGTTAAGTCCATCAAAAAATTCCTTCCAGCCCTGAGGTAGTTTATTAGGATTTTTTAAGTAGTCTGAATAATACTCTTCTATGAATGCAGAATTATTACCTGCTAAAAAAGAGGTTTTTTTAAATATGTTGTTGTCTTGAGATGATGACATTTGATTATTTTATAATAACATATATTTTTTTTATTTATCTGCTTAGTTTTTCAAGTAGTGTTTTACCAATATCTGCTGGAGATTTTGAAATTGTTATTCCTGCTGATCTCATCATTTCAATCTTATCTTCTGCTCCACCCTTTCCACCAGATATAATTGCTCCAGCGTGGCCCATTCTTCTACCAGGAGGAGCTGTAAGTCCTGCAATAAAACCAACCATAGGTTTTTTAATCTTTGATTTTTTTATAAACTCTGATGCTTCTTCTTCTGCAGAACCGCCTATTTCACCGATCATGACTATAGAATTTGTTTTATCGTCTTGGAGGAACAATTCTAAACAATCAATAAAATTAGTACCATTAATGGGGTCTCCACCGATCCCAATGCATGTAGATTGTCCCATACCGCTTGCTGTTGTTTGAGCTACTGCTTCATATGTCAAAGTGCCTGATCTTGAAACTATACCAACTGATCCTTTTTTGTGAATATTTCCAGGCATAATTCCAATCTTGCACTCATCTGGTGTTATAATCCCAGGACAGTTAGGACCAATTAGACGGCTTTGACTGCCAACTAAGTTTTGTTTTACTTTAATCATGTCGATCACTGGAATTCCTTCGGTTATACAAACTACTAGTTTTATCTTTGCTTCTATAGCTTCGATAATTGCAGCGGCAGCAAATTTTGGTGGAACATAAATCATTGTTGCGTTTGCACCTGTGGTTTTTTTTGCTTCTTCAACAGAATTAAAAACTGGTAGACCTAAGTGTTTTTGACCTCCTTTTTTTGGTGTAACACCACCAACTAACTGTGTTCCATATTTTAATGATTGCTCTGAGTGGAAAGTTCCATGAGTACCTGTAAAACCTTGGCAAATTACTTTTGTATTTTTATCAATTAAAACTGACATTTATTTTATTGCCTCAACAATTTTTTTTGCTGCGTCGTTTAAATCTGATGCTGATAATATTTTTAAACCTGATTTATCTAATATATCTCTACCTTCTTGAAAATTTGTTCCCGCAAGTCTTACTACTAATGGTACTTTTAAATTAGTTTCTTTGACAGCTTCTAGTACTCCTTGAGCAATTATATCACACCTCATAATTCCACCAAATATATTAATCAAAATTCCTTTAACATTTTTGTCAGATAAAATTAATTTAAAAGCAGCAGAAACTTTTTCTTTAGATGCTCCTCCGCCTACATCTAAAAAATTAGCAGGTTCTTCTCCGTATAACTTAATTATATCCATAGTAGCCATCGCAAGACCAGCTCCGTTAACCATACATCCAATTGAGCCATTTAGTTTAATATAAGCTAGATCATGTTTGCTTGCTTCTATTTCTGCAGGTTCTTCTTCATTTAAATCTCTTAAATCTAAAATTTCTGGTCTTCTAAATATTGCGTTATCATCAAAACTCATTTTTGCATCTAGACAAACTAACTTTTCATCTTTCGTAATAACCAGCGGGTTAATTTCTATTAAACTTGCATCTTTCTCTGTCAGTATTTTATAAAGAGACTGAATTAATTTCGTGGCTGACAGCTTTTGTTCTTTATTAAAATTAAAAATATCTATTATTTTATCTACATCTCTTGCTTGAACCAAGTCATCTAAGTCAACTTTCGTAGTGATAATTTTTTCAGGTGTCTCGGCTGCAACTTTTTCAATATCCATGCCACCTTCAGTGCTGCTGATAAAAGCAATTTTTGAACTTTCTCTATCAATCACACAAGATAGATAAAATTCTTTAGAAATATCTGAAGCTTCTTCGATATAAAGTCTTTTAACTTCTTTCCCATTAGGTCCAGTTTGGTGGGTTTTTAAAATTTTTCCAAACATTTTTTCTGCTTCTTGTTTTAGTTCATTAATACTGTGAACTAATTTTACTCCTCCTGCCTTACCTCTGCCACCAGCATGGATTTGGGCTTTTAAAACAAATTTGCTGGATTTTAGCGTTACGATCTTACTGTCTATTTCTCTAGGGGAGAAAATAATGAAACCACTAGAGACTGGGGCTCCATAATCCTTTAAAATTTTTTTTGCTTGATGTTCGTGTATATTCATAAATTATTTTAATATAATTTTGTTATATATAACTAAAAAAAATTAATTAATCTATAAATTTACTAAAAATATAAATTGAAGCTTTTTCTGTAAAATGATTCTCGTCCCAATTAGTTATAGAATCTGCTCCAGTGCTGACTCTTGTTAAACACTCATATTCTTTTTTACATAAAATTTTAATTAGTGACATGTATTTAATTGAATTTTTTTCAGTAAAATATTTAAAACTGTTATCAAGATTAAATTTATCAAGTTGATTTTTATCGTAAAGGTATTCTGGTATTTTCTTATTCAACTTATATTCTTTTAATAGTATTTTCGGTAATGGATCGTGCCATCTAGGTGAAGGTCCAACCAGATAAATATTATTTATGTTATTTTTTCTGAGCTTATCTATTATTTTTTTTATATATATTGTGTCATCATCAGACCATTGCCCAGATATAAATATTTTATCAGGTTTTAATTTAATAATTTCATTAAAGATAAATTTATTAATTTTTAAACATAAAGATTTTTTTTTCAATTCTTCTAAAAAAAGTAGGGTTGGCTTGCAAGCATTAACACTTCTGTGCCAAATGTTATATTCATCGTTATATTTATGTTTAATTCCAGGATATAAATGTGCTCCTAAGCTGTCTCCCCATAAATAAAGTTTTTTTTTTTTTAAATTGACTTTAGTTTTACAATTTTCAAATATATTTTTTTTAATTATATTTTTATCTTTAATATGACATTTTCCTGTTTGGTATACTTTTGAGTAATTATAATTAAAATCAACTAATTTTAATATTGCGTCAGGATATCTTTGTGACAAACCGTCATTTTTATAAATATATAAACTAGAGATTGTTAAAATAGTAAAAAAAATTACTATGTATATTGAAAAAATTCTTCTTAAAATAAATTTTCTATTTCTACATGGTTTTTCTATAAGGTAGTAGCTCAGTATAGATAATATAATCACTAATAGAATTGATTCTAATTTATCAAAATTTGATAGATCAGAAGATTTTATTTTTTTAAATGCAAATACTGGAAAATGCCATAAATATAAAGAATATGATATTAAACCTACCCCAACAAAAATTTTTGCAGATAAAATTTTTTTTATAAAGTTATTTTCTTCTTTTAAAAAAATAATTAATCCAGTGCCAAGTATAGTAAAAATTGTAAAAAAAGATGGATGAGGAATCTTATTGTGAAATAAAAAAAATGATAATAATATTAAGATAAATCCTAATAATGATAATAAGTTGCTATATTTTATCTTTTTTATTGTCCTAGTATTTGAATGATAAAGTGCAAGCGTTGCTCCTGTTAAAATCTCCCAGATTCGTGTGGGTAAAATGTAAAAATTTGTATCTACAAAATAAAAACTTCCAAGGATTGCTAATGATAAAGAAATTAAAATAATGATACAAAATAATAATTTGATTTGTTTAAATTTTTTTTTGTATAACAAATAAAATATAGGAGGAAAAATTATATAAAATTGTTCTTCAATAGATAAACTCCACGTATGTAAAAGTGGTTTGAATGAATTACTATCTGCAAAATAATTATCTGTAATTAAGAACCAAAAATTTGATACAAAAAATAAAGAAGCTAAAGCTGATCCAGATAGATCTTTCAATTGATTTGGCATCATCAATATCCATCCAACAATTAGCGATAGACCAATTATTACAAATAATGTAGGCAGTAGTCTTCTAGCCCGCCTCTCGTAAAAATCAATAAACGTAAATGAACTATTTTTTACACGCTCATTAATTAAATAGGTAATTAAGTATCCCGAGATTACATAAAATATATCTACACCTAGAAAACCACCGGGCAAAATGTCGTAATGTTTGCCATTAAATTGCATTGTAAATTCAGCATGATAGAAAATGACAGCTAGTACTGCCATTGCTCTTAATCCATCGATATCAGCTCTATATTTAAAGTTCATTTGTATTTTTTTTGTAAAATAAAAAAATTTTTAGTTAGCCTAACTTTTTTTCCAATTAATTTAAATTTAATTTTTTTTAAATAAAAATTTAATGCATTTATAGTTGGGGCTTCACAAGTTATTAGATTAAATTTGTATAATTTTTTGTAGATAATTCTTATTGTCTGTTCAACGAAAAACTTGCCTATACCTTGAGATTGATATTTTTTGTTAATTGCCAATAAATTTAAATTTAAAGAATTTGCATTTCTTTGAATGTCTTTTTTGGATAATAATATTAAATCTATTTTTGTAATAGCTAGTAAAATATTAATCAAAGATAAAAATTTTAGTTTAAAAAGTAAATCTATAAATATTTTTAGTTTTATTTTTTTAAAATCACTTATCAAATATTTTTCTTTTTTTGCATAAACTGAATAGCCTATAACTTTATTTTTTTTTTTTAACAGAAATAAAAAAATACTTTTTGATTCTGAAATAATATTAAAATATTTCTTTATAAGTATAGGACTTAAATTAGAGACAATAGTGTGTTTATTTTCTGTTTTAACTAAGCTCAAAACCTCTTTCAACTCATGATTAAGTAATTTTTTATTTACTTTTATTATTTTCAAATTAAAAAGAAATTCCTTCATTTTATTGCTTCACAACTCAATATTTCTAATTTTATAATATACTTATCTAGGTTAGATTTTTTAAAGCATTCTTGATCTATGTAGGCATAAACTAACGAACTAATATCTGCTGTTGTTGCGGGTTGAAATATATAAATTTTTTTTATTTTGTTTTTTTTTATTATATTTATTAAGTGATGCTTATACTTTTTGAAGTACTTTGAGTTTTTTTTTGGATAACTAATTGAGTCGTAAGTTCTACTTGGTGAATAAAATTTCTTACCTAATATTGATGAAAAAAAATTATACTCAGTAATTATCATTTTGTTAGCTTTGTCTTTATTTAAAACTAAAATAAATGTATTGATAATATTAACTTCTTTCTTAGGGTCCGCAAAATAAGGACTTTTCCAATTTAATCCTGATAGTTTTTTATTTATTTTTGAGGCGTTAATAGAGTTTTGAATAGTTGTGTTATTTAATTCGTGGAATTTTCTTTCTACGTTAAATCTCATATGATATTTTAATGTAACTAATAAACAAAAAAGTAAGATAAAATGTAAAATATAATTTTTATTATTTAATGTTAAAAAGTTCTTATAATATAATAAAAAACCCACTAAAACTGGAATCAGAAAAAATATATATATTTGATTTTTTGTATGAATTTGATGAAATATTGTCGTAAAAACATATGAAGACAATATTAAGAAAATTATAAAATTTTTTGAATGATTATATTTTTTATTTTTAATAAAATTAGATGCGTTGATAAATAAAATTGGAAAATAAACAAAATAAATAAATTTAAAATCTAAAATAATATTTTTAAAATTTAAATCATAAGTTCCATACCTTTCTGTTCCTATAGTTGAGGGAAAAAGAAATATTTGTAAAATAAAATCTTCTATTGGTATTTTTTGAACAATTAAAAAAAAAAATAATATGCTTAGAAAAAAAATAGAACCAGAAAAAAAATAAATAAATATACTTATTGTTCTTTTTGATATTGACAAATAAATATTAATAAAACTTATTGTAATAATTGTATAAAATGCTGGCACTTGTTTGGAAAAAAAAGCTAAACATAATAATATAGATGCATAAAACCAATATATATTTTTTTCTTTTATAATCGCAAAAATTAAAGCGTAAATAGCTAACAAAGAAAAATGAGTCGAGTGTAAATCTAAAAATGGGGTCCCACTAACAGGGTATGCCAAAAATGCCACTGAAACTGACACTAAAAAAGCTAGATTAACTTCAATTTTTAAAAGTCTAAAAACTGAATAAGAAGTTAGTGTAATTATAACATTGAATAAAGATGAATGTATTACATACGCATACCAATTATTTCCAAATATTTTAAAGAAAAGAGCTTGTATATAATCAATAACAAATCCGTGAACTATCCAATAGTCTCTGACAGGAAGTTCTCCGAGTAATATTCTGTATCCATTATCGTAATGAATAAAAGTATCCACTGGGTATACTCCGTTTGACGCTACATAAAAATTAATAAAAAAAGATATTAAAATTAGAATAGTGCAAATATAAAAATTATACTTTTTATAATTAATCATTATTTTTAATTAATGTTTTGAATAATAAACATCTATGTTTTTAACAATATAATCAATGTATGGTAATGATATTTTTTTATGGTTAGGCAAGCAAACAAGTTCTTTTTCAAATTTTTCAGCACTAACACATTCTTTATTGTTACTGTATATTTTTTCACAATTATAATAATGCTTGTATCTAATTTCTACACCCCTTTTCAAAAGATAAGCGTTAAATCTTTTCTTGTCCTTAACTAAAATAGGGAAATCTAAGAAGTTTTGGTAATTATTGTCTAAAATTTTTATAATTTTAAAATTTTTATTTTTAATTTTTGAAAGTTTTTTTAAGTAATATTGATTTTTTTCTTTTCTAGAATTAAAATTTATCTTTCTGTTATGTACATTTTTTAATTGACTGTATATTAAGTAAGAAGATAAATCACTAATTCTACTAAAATAATAACTAGGGAGTTTCCTTTTTATAAATTTTAAAGATGGATAAATTGTTTTTAATATCATTTTAATATTATTTTTATGCGCATATTTTATGATATTAATAAAAACTGTTTTAAATAAAAATTTCAACGACATTAACTTTAATATAAAAAAAATTAAAATCTGCTTTATTAATGGAATGATAAAAAAACTTCTTAATGTCTTTTTTTTTTTTTCATAAAATTCTATAAAACTTTGATTATTTGTTGTAACAGCACCTCCGTATAGTGCAGAAATATTTTTCATTATATTAAAACTATAAATTGTATAATCGCCAATGTTTCCTGAAAATATTTTTTTTTTTTTTTGTATAGAATAATTATCAAAATAAATAGCATTGTCCTCTATTAAACTTATGTTTAATTTATCAGTTATTTTTCTTAAATCTTTAGAACTTGAATAAGTATTAAACATATTAGTAAGGACAATAGCCATTGTATCTTTTGTAATTTTTTTTTTTAGTTGTTTTAAATCTATAAAACCGCTTTTATAATCTACATCACAAAACTTAATAGTATACCCCAAGTTTTTAGCTACGCTTATCATTTCGGGCAAATTATACGCACAAAAAATTATTTCTTTTTTTTTACTTTTTGTTTTTAAAAATTTAAGCAAAAATAAAAATCCGACTCTACATTGACTAAATAGAGCGGTAAATTTTTTGTTAGACTGTGATGATAGATTTTTTTTTATAGAAACATGGATCTGTTTAATATTTTTTCTTACAAAAAACCCATAAATAAAATCATTAAAGCTCAAGGAAAGCCAAACACGAAACATGTCTATATCTCTTTTCCAATTCTTCTAGAATTTGCCATAATTAAACCAAGTGGGTATTTATTTTTTTTAAAATTAAAAACTGAACCGTCTATTAGGTAAATATTTTTATTTTGGTTAAGCTGACATTTTTCATTAACTGATAAAGAGTTTTTTTTACCCATTAGTATAGTGCCAAAATAATGAAAATCTGCTCCATAACCTGGGAAATAATGAATGAAGAAAGGGATAATTTTTTTTGTTTTTAATAGAAATTTATATATCATATTACTTACTTTTTTAAATATATGGTTAATATTTCTATTTTTAGAATACACCTCAAAAACCTTATTTTTTTTTTTAATATAAAGATTACCATAACTGGATTCTAAAAAAATATTTGAAAAAATTAAATGTTCTTTCAAAATATTTAAAACAAATTTAAAAGGTAATAAAAAAAATTTAAACTTTATAACTGCATTTATAATAGCTTTGTTGCCCGGCCTAAAATCAGCTGTAAAAAGATAAGGTTTTTTTTTAGATTTTAAATGCAGATGAGATGGTTGAAATTGCATTTTGCTTTTCCATTTTTGTTTTGAAAAAAACAGGGTGAACAATCTCGGATGATGATTTATTTTTACTTCTTTAGATATGTTCAAATAGTCCATAATTAACTTTGTTGTTATCAATGTTCCACATCCAAGTATTAACTTTTTGGTTAAAAAAATTTTTTTTTTTTCTCCATCTGAACAAATAATTGATAACCCTTGCTTATGATTCTCAATTTTTTCTACAAAATAATTGTGAAAAATTATATTTTTTTTTTTTAAATATTTGTTAAAAAAATTTAATGGATTTAATTTATCTTTTTGTTCATTTATATTCTCTAGTTTTATTTTTGTTTTACTTTTTTTTTGAAATCCTAATATAGGTTCATCAACAATTAAATCTTTATTTTTTTTAAAAAATTCTTTACTAATATAATCATTTTTTTTATAAGAGTTGTCTAATAAAATTTTATTATCTTTAATTAGCCCTATAAGATTTAATTTTTTAAATATCTCTACAAAGGCATTATGAATATTTTTTTTTGTTTTACTTGTTAGATGTTTAATGTCACCTGATATATTTTTATCTATTTGTAAGCCCCAATAATTTGAAAGACCCCCGAACTCCATTGAACCATAATATTTACAATTTTTGTTTACTATGATTTGATTATTCTGAAAATAATCTCCAACCTGTCTTTCTTTCCCTGTCATTTGAGGAGGTAATATCTTAAAAATATGTTTATTTTTTATATTATATTTTTTTTTAGAATTTTTTTTGAAAGAAATAACATGAATTTTTTTCTTTCTTTCTAAATACGCATCAATAAATGTTAAGCTTGATAACCCGGTGCCTATTACTACGGCATCTAATAATTTTTTTTGCATTATATGACTATATAGTAAATTTATTATATTTTTAATTTCGTAGAGTGGCTAGTTACTTTATACTCACAAAATTGGATCTATTTTTCTTGCTGCATTAAACAAGTCCTTTACCGCATCAATTGAACGATTAAAATTTATTTTTTCTTCATCACTTAAGCTAATTTCAATAACTTTTTCTATTCCTTTTTTCCCTATTATTGCTGGCACGCCGGCATATAAATCTTTAATACCATATTCTCCATCTATATAAGCTGCGCATGGTAATTGTTTCTTAAGATCTTTTAAATAGCTTTCTGCCATCTCTACTCCGGAAGCTGCTGGCGCGTAAAAAGCTGACCCTTTCTCTAATAGTTCAACTATTTCAGCCCCCCCTTTTTTAGTTCTTTGAACTATGGCGTCTAAAGTATTTTTATCTAATTTACCTTCTTTAACTAAGCTCAACACTGGCTTACCATCTACTAAGGTATGATTTAACATTGAGACCATTGTGTCTCCGTGCCCACCTAGAATCAAAGATGTTATTTTTTTTACTGGAACTTTAAGCTCTTGTGATAAAAAATATTTAAATCTAGAAGTGTCTAAAATACCTGCCATTCCAACAACCATATTTTTTGGCAACCCAGAATATTTTTGTAAAGCCATTACAATTACATCAAGTGGATTTGTGATACATATAACAAAGGCATCGGGTGACGTATTTTTAATCCCTTCCGCTACTTGCTTTATAATTTTTAAGTTTATTCCAAGCAGATCATCTCGCGTCATGCCCGGTTTTCGCGGCACACCAGCTGTAATAATTATAACATCTGAGTTTTTTGTGTCTTCATAATTGTTAGTGCCTAATATACTGACATCAAATCCATCAACTGAAGATGATTGGGCTATATCCAAAGCTTTTCCTTTTGCAATTCCTTCTGCCACATCAAATAAAACTAAATCTCCTAGCTCTTTTAGAGCTATTAAATGAGCTAAAGTTCCTCCTATCTGTCCAGCACCTATAAGTGAAATTTTTTTTCTCATTTTATTTCATGGTTGGCATCACAAACTCCGGATCAGACCTTAAGCCTGAGGGCCATCTTGATGTGATTGTTTTTAATTTAGTATAAAATCTAACTCCTTCTGGGCCATGCATATGTTGATCTCCAAATAAAGATCTTTTCCAGCCTCCAAAACTATGAAAAGCCATTGGAACAGGTATTGGGATATTTATACCAACCATTCCTATTTGTGCTTTACTAGCAAACGTTCTAGCTGTGTCACCATCTCTAGTAAAAATAGCTACACCATTTCCAAATTCGTGATCATTAACTAACTTTAAAGCTTCCTCAAAATTTTTTGCTCTTACAATAGATAACACTGGTCCGAAAATTTCTTCTTTATATATTCTCATATTTTTTTTAACGTGATCAAATAAACAACCACCTATATAATAACCATTCTCATAACCTTGCAGTTTTAAATTTCTTCCATCCACAACTAGCTTTGCACCTTCTTTAGCTCCAATATCAACATAACTTTTTACTTTTTCTAAATGTTCTTTAGTAACTAGTGGACCCATTTCTGATTTTTTATCCATACCTGAGCCTATTTTTAATGCTTCAACTTTTTTAGCTAAATTTTCAACTAGCTTATCGCCTATACCACCGACTGCGACTGCGACTGACTGCGCCATACATCTTTCCCCAGCCGAACCATAAGCAGCACCCATCAAACCGTTGACAGCTTGATCTAAATCACAATCTGGCATAATCACAGCGTGATTTTTAGCTCCACCTAATGCTTGAACTCTTTTTTCGTTTTTTGCACAATTTTCATAAATGTATTTTGCGATGGGAGTTGAACCGACAAAACTAACGGCAGCTATATCCTTGTTATTAATTATTGCATCAACAGCTTCCTTGTCCCCATTCACTACATTGAAAACCCCTTCGGGTAGCCCAGCTTCTACGAATAATTCTGCTAATCTTATTGGACAAGAAGGATCTTTTTCAGATGGTTTTAAGATAAAAGTATTCCCACAAGCAATAGCGACAGGAAACATCCACATTGGTACCATAGCTGGAAAGTTAAAAGGTGTGATACCAGCACAAATTCCTAGTGGTTGTCTCAAGGACCAGCTATCAACGTCTGTACCAACATTTTCAGTAAACTCTCCCTTTAATAGTTGTGGTATACCACAGGCAAATTCTACAACCTCAAGTCCTCTTGTTACCTCTCCTTTTGCATCGTCAAATACTTTTCCATGTTCTGAAACTATAATTTCAGTTAATTCTTCAAAATTTTTTTCTATTAATTCTTTGAACTTAAACATTACTCTTGCTCTTTGTAACGGAGGTTTTTTTGACCAAAAAATAAATGCTTTTTTTGCACATTCTACTGTGTTGTTTAAGTCTTGAGTTGAAGCTAGTTTAACTTCGGCAGATTGTTCGCCAGTTGCTGGGTTAAAAACGTTTGATGTTCTTTTTGAGTCTCCAGAGAATTTTTTTCCGTTCACGAAGTGTTCAATGATATTCATAGAGGTAATGGAATAATTAAGGTTTTAAGTTGTTGCAAGCATTTTCTTGATTGAACCTATGGCTTTTGCTGGATTCAAGCCTTTTGGGCATGAATTAGTACAATTCATAATAGTGTGACATCTATAAAGCTTAAGTTCGTCTGCAACTTTTTTTAATCTCTCTTTTTTTTCTTCATCACGACTGTCGTTTATCCACCTATAAGCTTGCAGTAATACCGCGGGACCTAAGTATTTATCTCCATTCCACCAGTAACTGGGGCAGGATGTGGAACAACACGCACAAAGTATACATTCGTAATGACCGTCTAGTTTTGATCTGTCCTTCTCAGATTGTAAAATTTCTTGTTTTTCTTGTCCTGTTTGTGTTGTTTTCAACCAAGGCTGAATAGACTCATACTGCTTGTAAAGACCGGTTAAATCACCAATCAAATCTTTAATAACTTTTAAATGTGGAAGTGGATAAATATTTAGTTCTCCTTTAATATCTGTGTGAGACTTTATGCAAGATAGTGTGTTAACACCATCAACATTCATTGCACATGAACCGCATACTCCATGAGCACAAGATCTTCTAAAAGTTAACGAAGAGTCAATTTCATTTTTTATTTTAAACAATATATCTAAAACTTTTGGACCACAGTTGTCTATGTCAACTTCAAAAGTATCAATTCTTGGATTTTGATCGTCAGATGGTTCCCATCTATAAATGTTTACTTTTTTTAAATTAGAAGAGTTTGTTTTATCTTCGTAATATTTGCCTTTAAGAATTTTAGAGTTTTGCGGTAAATTAAACTGTACCACTTTTAGTAGACTCTCTCTTTAGGTGGAAAATATTGCACATCATTTGTTAATGTTCTTGCATGAACATCTCTATATTTAAGAGTAACTTTATCTCCGTCTTGCCAAGCTAAAGTATGTTTCATAAAATTTTTATCATCACGTTTTGTAAAATCTTCTCTTGCGTGAGCTCCTCTACTTTCTTTTCTATGGTATGCTGACTCCATTGTTGTTAAAGCTTGACTAATTAAGTTATCAAATTCTAAAGTTTCAACTAGATCAGTATTAAATATTAATGATTTATCTTGCACAGATAAATCACTCATACCATTAAGAGGCTTTCTAATCTCGTCAATTCCTTGTTTTAAAGTTTTTTCAGTTCTAAATACCGCACATTTAGTTTGCATAGTTTTTTGCATTGAAAACCTAAGTTCTGATGCTTTCGTATTACCATTTGAATTACGTATTTTATCAAATCTATCTAGGCACTTGTCAGTTTCACTTTGAGAAACTTCTTCATGTACTGTTCCTGGTTTGACAAGCTCTGCAGCTCTTTTTGCAGCAGCTCTTCCAAAAACGACAAGATCTATTAATGAGTTTGATCCGAGTCTATTAGCTCCGTGTACGGATACACATGCAGCTTCTCCAATGGCCATCAATCCAGGTACAGTTTTTTCTGAACCATTAAGTGTTAAAACTTCTGCTTTGTAGTTCGTGGGTATTCCTCCCATATTATAGTGTACTGTAGGTACAACTGGTATCGGTTGTTTGCTTACATCTATATTAGCAAAAGTTTTAGCTGCTTCGGATATACCGGGAAGTCTTTCTTCTATAACTTTAGAATCAAGATGGTCTAAATGTAAGTAGATGTGATCTTTGTCTTTTCCTGCACCACGTCCTTCGTTTATTTCAATTTCCATTGATCTGCTTACGACATCTCTTGAGGCTAAATCTTTAGCATTAGGTGCATATCGTTCCATAAATCTTTCACCTTCGCTATTTACAAGAAATCCACCTTCTCCTCTTACTCCCTCTGTTATTAAAGTTCCAACACCATATATTCCTGTAGGATGGAATTGAACAAATTCCATATCTTGAAGAGGTAGACCTGCTCTTAATACCATTGCATTTCCATCACCCGTACAAGTATGTGCTGAGGTTGCTGTCTGATATACTTTTCCATATCCTCCAGTAGCAATAATTGTAATATGTGATCGAAATCTATGAATAGTTCCATCTAATAAATTCCAAGCAATGATACCTTTGCATTCACCATTTTTCATTATTAAATCTAAAGCAAAATATTCTATAAAGAATTCTGTTTTATGTTTTAAAGCTTGTCCATAAAGTGTGTGAAGTATAGCGTGACCTGTTCTGTCTGCGGCCGCACAAGTTCTTTGTACCGTTCCATTACCATAGTTTTTTGTCATACCACCAAATGGTCTTTGATAAATTTTACCGTCTTCAGTTCTACTAAAAGGAACTCCATATCTTTCAAGCTCAACAACTGCTCTTGGAGCTTCTTTGCATAAATATTCGATTGCATCTTGATCGCCTAACCAGTCAGCTCCTTTTACGGTATCATACATGTGCCATCGCCAGTCATCTTCACCCATGTTTCCTAGGGCAGCAGATATACCGCCTTGAGCAGCTGATGTGTGGCTTCGTGTTGGAAAAACTTTTGAGACGCACGCTGTTTTTAATCCTGCTTCTGATAGTCCTACCGCAGCTCTTAATCCAGAGCCACCTGCTCCAAGAACAACAACGTCGTATTCATGATCTATAATTTTATAAGTTCTCATTAATTTAAACTAAGTATACTTGATATTGTTATTAATGGGATGATTATAGCAAATACATATAGCATTTTGGTTGCGACATTTTTAATTTTTTCATCTTTTATGTAATCCTCAAAAACTTCACTAATTGTTAAGCTAAAGAAAGAAAAAGCAGCAATCAAAAACAAAGAATATAAGGCTTTTGAAGAAATTTTAGAAAAAAAATTGACTATTTCTATATAACTTTCATTGTAGATTGATGCTAGATTCACTATAAACCAGAACATCAATGGAATTAGAATAATTGAACTAAATTTTATTACTAACCATTTTTTTGTAGAATGATGCATATTAAATAAGATTTTTTCCAAGTAAATAAATTAAAACAGTTAAAGCCAAAGAACCAATTATAGTTATTATTCCTGTAATTTTTGAAATTTTTAGATCAAAGCCGTAACCTAGATCCCAAATTAAATGCCTAATTTCACTTAGTATGTGAAAACTGAATGACCAACTCAAGCTTATAATAAGCAATTTACCAAACAAAGATTGAAAAAGAATTTTTATATTTTCGTAATTTTCTTCACCGAAAAGTAAGGAGATGGTCCATAAACAAATTAATATTATAGCTATACTATTTACTACCCCGATAATTCTATGTGCTATTGATAGTATCATGGATAAATGCCATCTATAAATTTGTAGATGTGGTGATAGAGGATTTTTTTCGTACATTTTATTTAATATATTTTTTTATTAAAGCTTCAGCAATTTGTACTGTATTTAACGCAGCACCTTTTAGCAAATTATCTGAGACAACCCATAAATTTAAAGCTTTTTTG
>Ga0307986_10000109_pt1 | contig 56818 bp, 57 predicted proteins | sample EllFjometageno82_FD_203170 | JGI IMG/M metagenome (GOLD analysis project Ga0307986, IMG submission 203170) | Marine microbial communities from Ellis Fjord, Antarctic Ocean - #82 | ecosystem: Environmental > Aquatic > Marine > Unclassified | place: Southern Ocean | collected 2014-10-09 | reverse complement strand
TTAATGAATTGTTAATTGACACCAGTGAAGAGGAACTAATTAATGTAATGCTTTTTTTAAAATCTAATGATAAACTTAAATTTAGGCAGCTTATTGATATAGCTGGAGTTGATTATCCAGAGGAAGAGAAAAGGTTTAACCTAGTTTACCTTTTACTGTCCCATGAAAAAAATATTAGAATTAAAGTATCAATAAATTTTGAAATAGAAAAAAAGATTCCAACACTTACAAAAATTTACCCCTCAGCAAATTGGATGGAGAGAGAAGTATTTGATATGTATGGTATAGAGTTTATAGATCACCCTGATCTAAGAAGAATACTGACTGATTATAATTTTGAAGGCCATCCTTTAAGAAAAGACTTTCCTCTGAGCGGATTTAGTGAAGTTAGATACAGTGAAAAAGAGAAAAAAGTTATCTACGAGCCTGTTAAACTTGAGCAAAACTATAGAGATTTTGATTTTGAAAGCCCCTGGGAAGGAACAAAATATATTAACGAATTAAAAGAAAAAAATATTGATGATAAAAAAAAATAAATCTCTAACCTTAAACTTTGGACCCCAGCATCCAGCTGCTCATGGTGTATTGAGGCTTATTCTTGAATTAGATGGAGAAGTTGTTGAAAAAGCGGACCCACATATTGGCCTACTTCATCGCGGGACTGAAAAATTAATAGAACAAAAAACGTATATGCAGGCTTTACCTTATTTTGATCGTCTTGACTACGTTGCACCCATGAACCAAGAACATGCGTTTACTTTAGCAACTGAAAAATTATTAAATATTACTGTTCCTGTTAGAGCTCAATATATAAGAGTAATTTTTTGTGAAATAGGAAGAATCTTAAGTCATATTCTTAACGTAACCACCCAAGCATTAGATGTTGGGGCTCTGACTCCTTCTCTTTGGGGTTTTGAAGAAAGAGAAACTTTAATGACTTTTTATGAACGAGCGTCAGGATCAAGACTACATGCAAATTATTTTAGAACTGGAGGTGTTCACCAAGATATACCTCAAAAACTAGTAGATGATATTGGTAGTTTTTGTAAAACTTTCCCAAAAATAATTGACGACCTGGAAAGCCTTTTAACTGACAATAGAATCTTCAAACAAAGAAATGTTGAGATTGGAATTGTGAGCAAACAAGAAGCTTTAGATCATAGTTTTTCTGGTGTCATGTTAAGAGGTTCTGGTGTTGCATGGGATTTAAGAAAATCACAACCGTATGAGTGTTATGAAAATTTAGATTTTAAAATACCTATTGGAAAAAATGGCGATTGTTTTGATAGATATCTATGCAGAATAGAAGAAATGAGGGAAAGTGTAAAAATCATAGAACAGTGTATAAGCAAGATGCCAAAAGGATCAATTAAATCTATAGATGGAAAAATTTCGCCACCTAACAGGCAAGAATTAAAAGATTCAATGGAAGCTTTAATTCACCATTTTAAATTATTCACCGAAGGATTTAGAGTTCCTGCAGGAAACGTTTATACTGCAGTAGAAGCACCAAAAGGTGAGTTTGGTGTTTATTTAATATCTGATGGAAGCAACAAACCTTATCGTTGTAAAATAAGAGCTCCTGGATTTTCACACTTGCAAGCAATGGATTATTTAATTAGAGGACACATGTTAGCAGATGTCCCAGCTGTACTAGGTTCTTTGGACATAGTATTTGGTGAGGTTGATAGATGAGTTTAAAAAAAATACATGACCAGCAACCTGAAACTTTTGAATTTATTAAAGAAAATAAAGATATTGCCGAGAAAATATTAAACAAATATCCTAAAAACAGAAAAAAAAGTGCTGTCATGCCATTCTTATACTTAGCCCAAAGACAAAATAAAAATTGGATTCCCTTAACCGCAATGAAATATATAGCTAAATATCTGGAGATGCCCTATATCAAAGTTTATGAGGTTGCTACTTTTTACACCATGTATAATCTAGCACCAGTTGGAAAGTATTTTGTACAAGTTTGCACCACAAGTCCTTGCATGATTAGAGGTGCTGACAAATTGGTAAAAATATGTAAAGAAAAAATATCCAAAAAAGAAAATACACTATCAGAAAATAAATTATGTTCATGGCTTGAAGTAGAATGCTTAGGTGCCTGTGTGAATGCCCCGATGATGCAAATTAACGATGACTACTATGAAGATTTAGATGAAAAAAATACAATTGAAATTATAGAATCTTTATTGGCAGACAAACCTCTTAAATCAAAATCTTTTAGAAATAGAACTAGTTCTGCCCCAGAAAAAGATAGACCAACTCTAAATGGTGGTAAAAATGCTTAAAGAAGAAAATAAAATATTTAAAAATCTTTATAATTCTTTTGGTTGGGAAATTGATCAAGCTATTAAGAGAGAAGATTGGAGCAAAACTAAAGAAATTATCTCTAACGGTCGTGAGTGGATTATAAATGAAGTTAAAGCTTCGGAATTAAGAGGAAGAGGAGGTGCTGGTTTTTCAACTGGTCTTAAATGGTCCTTTGCCCCAAAAGAAGTTGGTTCTAGACCTCACTATTTAGTTATTAACGCAGATGAATCCGAGCCTGGAACCTGTAAAGATAGAGATATAATTAGATTTGAACCTCAAAAATTGATCGAAGGATGTTTGATTGCAGGTTACGCTGTAAATGCCCATGTATGTTATATTTATATTAGAGGTGAGTATTTTAATGAAGGTAACAGACTACAAGAAGCAATTGATCAAGCTTACAAAAAAAATTACTTAGGAAAAAATGCTTGTGGAACTGGATGGGACTTTGATATTCATATTCATTTTGGTGCTGGAGCTTATATTTGTGGAGAAGAAACAGCTTTATTAGAAAGCCTGGAAGGAAATAAAGGTCAGCCAAGACTCAAGCCACCATTTCCTGCTCTTGTAGGATTATACGGTTGTCCTACAATAGTTAACAACGTTGAGACAATAGCAGTTGTGCCAACAATATTAAGAAAGGGAGGTAAATGGTTCGCTTCTCTAGGTAAACCAAAAAATACCGGTACAAAAATTTTTTGTATTTCAGGAAACGTTAATCATCCATGTAATGTTGAAGAAGAAATGGGCATCCCCTTAAAAGACTTAATAGAAAAATATGCGGGTGGTGTAATTGGTGGGTGGGATAATTTACAAGCTGTAATTCCAGGCGGATCTTCAATGCCTTTACTGCCAAAAAAAACTTGTGATACTATCACTATGGATTTTGATTCACTGATAGCGCACAAAAGTGGATTAGGAACCGCTGGCATAGTTGTTATTAATAAAGACCAAGATATTATTAAGTGTATGGCAAGGATAGCAAGATTCTACAAACATGAAAGTTGTGGCCAATGTACACCTTGTAGAGAGGGGACAGGTTGGATGTGGAGAATTTTAGAAAGAGCTGGAAGAGGAGAGGCAACATATGCAGATATAAATTTACTAGATGATGTAACTAAACAAATTGAAGGACACACTATTTGTGCGTTTGGCGAAGGCTCATCCTGGCCAGTACAAGGTCTGTTAAGGCACTTCAGAAAAGAAATTGAAAAAAAATGTGTGGGTGAACCAATTTTTAAAAAGAAAAATAAAAATCCATATTTAGTAGACCAACATCTTCTAGAAAGTGAAAATGCCTAAAATAAATATTAACGGAAAAGAAATTGAGTTTGAAAAAGGAATGACAGTATTGCAAGCATGTGAACTTGCTGATGTAGAAATTCCAAGATTTTGTTATCATGAAAAGCTATCAATCGCAGGAAATTGTAGAATGTGCTTAGTTGAGATGGAAAGATCCTCTAAACCAATAGCCTCATGTGCAATGCCAGCAGCCGAAGGCATGAATATTAAAACAAATACAGAATTTGTTAAAAAAGCACGTAAAGGAATGATGGAATTTTTATTGGCCAATCATCCGCTTGATTGTCCAGTTTGTGACCAAGGTGGTGAATGCGATTTACAAGACCAATCATTATTTTATGGATTTGATAAATCAAGATTTTCTGAAAACAAAAGAGCTGTAAAAGATAAGTACATGGGTCCTTTGATTAAAACTCAAATGACAAGATGTATTCACTGTACAAGATGTGTTCGATTTGCCGAAGAAGTTGCAGGTGTTCCGGAAATAGGGGCTATCGGTAGAGGAGAAAATATGGAAATTACCACTTATCTAGAACAATCAATGACCTCCGAGTTGTCAGCAAACGTTATTGATTTATGTCCAGTTGGAGCACTTACGTCTAAACCTTATGCTTTTGAGGCGCGACCATGGGAGTTAAAAAAAACGGAAAGCATAGATGTAATGGATGCAGTTGGGTCAAATATCAGAGTAGATACTTATGGCTGGGAAGTTAAGAGAGTTTTACCAAGATTAAACAATGAGATTAACGAAGAGTGGATTTCAGACAAAACGAGATATGCTTGCGATGGACTACTAAAACAGAGACTAGACGTTCCTTATATTAAAAAAAATGATAAATTGGTAAAATCAACTTGGGACGATGCAATCGAACTAATATCAAATAAGATAAAAATGATTAAACCTGAACAAATAGCAGGTCATGTAGGTGACATGGCTTCCATCGAAACAATTTTTTCCTTCAAAAATTTATTAAAAAAAATTGGTTCTAGTAATTTTGATTTCAGGGAAAAGAAAATCTATATCGACCCAACAGATAAAATAAATTATATATTTAACTCATCTATTCAGAGTATAGATGAAAGTGACCTTATTTTACTGATTGGCACAAACCCAAGACATGAAGCAACAATGGTTAATGCAAGAATAAGAAAAGCATTCGTAAAAAATAAAACCCCAGTTTATGTTGTTGGTAATCCTGGTGACTTAACCTATGATTATACTCTATTAGGTGAGGATGTTAATGACATAAAAAATATTTTTAACGGAGAAAGTGAGATAAATAAAAAATTAAAAAATTCAAAAAAACCAATCTTCATTATAGGTGAGTCCGTTTTAGAACTTAAAAATTCAAAATATATTTTAGAAAAAACAAAAAATTTTTTAATAGAAAACAATTTTATTAACGAGACTTGGAATGCTTTAAATATATTAACTCAAAACGCATCTACAGTAGGCGCAATAGATTTAGGCTTTTACAACATAGACAAAGATAATAATTTTATATTTTTTGATAAATTAAAAAATAAAGAATTTAAATTACTATATTTAGTTGGTTCAGATAATTTAGAAATAAAAAAAAATGATGAGTTCATTATATATCAAGGGTCACATGGTGATAAAAACGCATCTATAGCTGATGTTATTTTGCCAAGTCCCACTTACACAGAACAAAATGGTTTATTTGAGAATCTTGAAGGAAGAATTCAAGAATGTAGAAAAGCCTCGTACCCGACAAATGAATCTTTAGAGGATTGGAAAATTTTTAACTTAATTAATTACAGCCTTAATAATTCAGATCTATTTTTGAATTTTTCTTCAATTAGAAAAGAAGCTCTTCAAAAAATACCAAATTTTTCTAAAATTGACTCACTGCCAAGGAGTAGGAAAATAGTTAAAATAAACACAGCATTAGAAGCATCTAGTGAAAAAATAAATATCAATAATATTGATTACTACTACAGTAATTCCATTGCGAGAGCATCGAAGACCATGAGTGACTGTAGAAATATATCTAATGATAATAAAAAAAATGGAACTAACAATTAGATGGAATATTTGAATGTATTAACTAATGAATTATACAAGATTGCATTTATTTTATTTCCAGTCCTTATTTCTGTAGCTTTAGTAGTCTGGCTAGATAGAAGAATTTGGGGAGCAGTTCAAAAAAGAAAAGGGCCAAATGTGGTTGGTCCTTTTGGGTTACTGCAAACTGTTGCTGATGCATTAAAGTATATATTCAAAGAAATTATTATCCCAGCAAGCTCTAATAAAATTATATTTGTATTAGCACCCATTGTTACAATGACACTAGCTCTAGTCGCATGGGCAGTTATTCCTTTTGACAATGATTTAGTATTAGCAAATATTAATGTAGGTATACTATATCTCTTTGCAGTCTCTTCTTTAGGTGTTTACGGAATTATAATGGGTGGTTGGGCATCGAATTCGAAATATCCTTTCCTTGGTGCAATTAGATCTGCAGCACAAATGGTATCGTACGAAGTTTCCATAGGAATAATTATCATTAATGTTCTTTTATGCGTTGGCTCACTGAACCTAATAGATATTGTTAACGCTCAACAAAGTTTATGGTTTGTAATCCCTTTATTCCCAATGTTTGTAGTTTTTTTTATTTCTGCCCTAGCAGAAACAAACAGACCACCATTTGATTTACCAGAAGCCGAAGCAGAATTAGTTTCTGGTTACCAAACTGAATATTCTGGCATGATGTACGCTATGTTTTGGCTAGGTGAATATGCAAATATTTTACTTATGTGCGCTATGGGTGCCATATTGTTTTTAGGTGGATGGTTACCTCCGTTCAATATCTTTCCTTTTAATGCAATACCTGGGCCTCTATGGATGATTTTAAAAATATTATTCTTATTCTTTTTATTTGCTTTAGTTAAAGCAATTGTCCCAAGATACCGATACGATCAGTTAATGAGACTTGGATGGAAAATATTATTACCTTTCTCTTTATTTTATGTTGTATTAACAGCTAGTTACCTTTTTTATTTCGATAAACTTCCAGTAAGAGTATTTTAAATGAAAATAAGTAGATTTTTAAGAACAGTTTTTTTATTAGAGTTTGTAACAGGTCTATTGATAGCAATCAGAGAAATGTTTAGGCCAAAAAAAACTATTAATTACCCTTATGAGAAAGGCTCTTTAAGTCCGAGATTTAGAGGCGAACATGCCCTAAGAAGATATCCAAGTGGAGAAGAACGTTGCATAGCTTGTAAGCTTTGCGAGGCAGTTTGTCCCGCTCAAGCTATCACAATAGAATCTACAGAAAGAGATGACGGAAGCAGAAAAACAACACGATATGATATCGATATGCTTAAATGTATTTACTGCGGTCTCTGCCAAGAATCTTGCCCTGTAGAAGCAATAGTTCAGGGACCAAATTTTGAATTTGCCACAGAAACTCGAGAAGAACTTTATTACAATAAAGAAAAATTAATGGACAACGGAGATAGATGGGAAGATGTTTTAGCTAAAAATATTAGATTAGATAAACCATACAGATAAAATGTTAGCGCATACTATTTTTTTCTATTTTTTTTCCATTATTACTGTCGGATCTGCACTAATGGTCATTGCCAGTAAGAATACTGTACATGCAGTTTTTTTTCTTATCTTAGATTTTATTTCAGTCGGATGCCTTTTTATTATGATTGGAGCAGAATTTCTGGGAATGATTATGCTAATTGTTTACGTAGGTGCAGTCGCTGTATTATTTTTATTTGTTGTAATGATGCTAAATGTAGCGGAACAAAAACAATCATGGTTTAGGGGATTAAAAGAATCAACACATATACCTGTAGGTTTAATTGTAAGTATAATTATTCTTTTAGAAGTTTTAGTAGTTATTGGAGGCTGGAAATACAAAGCAAATTTTATTACTACAGACTCTATAGTTATAGATTCAAATTTTTCTAATACACACCAACTAGGAAGTGTTCTATATACTGATTATATATATTTATTTCAAATAGCTGGAATTATTTTATTATTATCAATGGTTGGCGCAATTGTTTTAACCTACAGAAAAAGAGAAGGGGTTAAAAAACAAAGTTACATCAATCAGATTTCAAGAGAAAAAGAAACCTCCATAGATGTTGTTGAAGCAGATTTTAATGCTGGAGTAAAAATTGATGATTAATATTGAATTAGGTCATTATTTAGCACTTGGTGCTGTAATCTTTTTACTTGGAGTAGTAGGAATATTTTTAAATAGAAAGAATGTAATTGTAATTTTAATGTCTGTTGAATTAATTCTGTTATCAGTAAACATAAATCTTGTAGCTTTTTCAACATACTCAAATGAGATAGCCGGTCAAATTTTTACATTCTTCATACTAACCGTTGCAGCGGCAGAAGCAGCAATAGGTCTAGCAATTATCGTTTCTTACTACCGAAATAAAGGTTCAATTAGAGTACAAGATATTAATGAGATGAAAGGTTAAATGTCTTATTTAATTGTTTTTTTACCATTAATAGGTGCTTTACTTGGTTACAGTTTAAAATCTTTAGGAGATAGGTATTCAGAGATAATAACTACAACATTTTTATTTTTATCGGCAATTTTATCAATAATAATTTTTTACAATGGAATTGTTTATGGAGAGTATGCAAGTTATAAAATAATTGAATGGATTAGTTCGGGTAATCTTAAGGTTGACTGGGCTATCAAAATAGATCCATTAAGCTCAATAATGTTGGTTGTTGTAACCTCCGTCTCATCTTTAGTACACTTGTATTCAATAGGGTACATGATTCACGATCCAAACAAACCAAGGTTTATGTCTTATCTGTCCCTGTTCACCTTTGCTATGTTGATGTTGGTAGTTTCTGATAATTTTTTACAATTATTTTTTGGCTGGGAAGGTGTAGGACTGTGTTCTTATCTTTTAATAGGTTTTTGGTACAAAAAAAATTCTGCTAATAATGCAGCTATAAAAGCTTTTTTAGTGAATCGAGTAGGAGATTTTGGACTCGCCATAGGTATATTTTTAATTTTTAATTATTTTGGTACAGTAAATTATGATGAGGTTTTTGCTAAAGCTGCAGAACAAACAAATAAAGAAATCAATTTTCTTGGACTAAACATAAATTTAATTACCCTAATTTCTCTATCTTTATTTATTGGAGCAATGGGTAAATCAGCACAATTTTTATTTCACACGTGGCTGCCAGACGCAATGGAAGGCCCAACTCCAGTGTCTGCATTAATTCATGCCGCTACAATGGTTACTGCAGGGGTTTTTTTAGTTGTTAGATGCTCGCCTATTTTTGAATATTCACAAGTTGCTTTAAATTTTATTGCAGTAGTTGGAATGGTAACAGCAGTGTTTGCCGCTTCAGTTGCATTAGTACAAAATGATATTAAAAAAATCATTGCATATTCAACTTGCAGTCAGTTAGGCTACATGTTTTTTGCTGCTGGCGTAGGCGCGTACCATGTTGCAATTTTTCATTTATTTACACACGCTTTTTTTAAAGCATTACTATTTTTAGGAGCAGGTTCTGTAATTCATGCTTTTAAAGATGAACAAGACATAAGAAGAATGGGTGGTGTCTGGAAAAAAATTCCTTACACTTGGTTCTTAATGCTAATAGGTACATTAGCACTAACAGGATTTCCTTTTTTGTCAGGATACTATTCTAAAGATGCGATTATTGAGTTTGCTTATTTTAAAAATTCTAGCATTGGATATTACGCCATGACGGTTGGAATTTTTACAGCATTTTTAACTGCAATTTATTCATGGCGACTATTTTTTAAAACTTTTCACGGAAAATATAATAATTCAGACTTGCTGATTGAAGAAACTCACGAGTCCCCACTAGTTATGCTTGTGCCATTAATTTTTCTTGCATTAGGTGCTTTGTTTGCAGGCTATGTTTTTAAAGAATTATTAATAGGAAACCATTATGTAGACTTTTGGAAAAAGTCCATTTTCTTTATTAAACAAACAGAGCATTTGCATTTACCACTTTGGCTTCTGCTCACAACGCCAGTTCTTGTTGTAAGCGCAATACCACTTTCTTATTATTTATATGTTAAAAATACTGACATTCTTTCTGGGGTAAGAAAATTAAATGAGCCACTTTATAATTTTCTATTAAATAAATGGTACTTCGATGAATTATACGAAGCTATATTTGTTAAACCACTAAAATTAATTGGATCATTCCTTTGGAAAAAAGGCGACCAGAATACTATAGACCGATACGGACCGGACGGTTTTTCTAAAATTATTAAATACTTTTCAAATAAAGCGGTAAAATTTCAAAGCGGATATATTTATGATTACGCTTTTGTAATGCTTATAGGTCTTTCTTTTTTACTAACTTATCTAATGATTAAATAAAATGAACTTTCCAATACTTTCATCAATAACTTTACTTCCAGCTCTAGGGGCCCTATTTATTTTATTTTCAAAAAGTGAAAGAAATGAAAATAGAAATGCAATTAACCTTTCTCTATTTACAAGTGTAGTAAATTTATTACTAGCTATTTTTTTATGGTATTCTTTTGATAAAAGTTTTGCAGGATTTCAATTCGTGGAAGAGCAGAACTGGATAAGTGGATTTATAAAATTTAAATTTGGAATAGACGGTATTTCAATTTTATTTATAGTTTTAACTTCATTCATAATTCCAATTTGCATTATTTCTTGCGTTAACAGCGTTAAGACAAGACTTAAAGAATTTTTAATAGCAATATTAATCTTAGAAACATTTATGATAGGAGTTTTTTGTTCTTTAGATCTTGTAGTTTTTTATATTTTTTTTGAGGCGGGCTTAATACCTATGTTTTTAATTATTGGTATATGGGGCGGGCCAAAAAAAGTTTATGCAGCTTTTAAATTTTTTTTATTTACTCTACTTGGCTCTGTTTTAATGTTAATTGCAATTATTTCTATTTATTGGATTACTGGTACAACAGACATCACACAAATATTTGAAATTAAAATACCAGTTAAGTACCAATATATTTTGTGGTTAGCTTTTTTCAGTTCATTCGCTGTTAAAATGCCCATGTGGCCTGTGCATACTTGGCTGCCAGACGCCCATGTTGAAGCCCCAACTGCTGGTTCTGTAATACTAGCCGCTATTCTATTAAAAATGGCAGGATATGGATTTTTGAGATTTTCAATTGGAATGTTTCCTGTTGCTTCTGAATATTTTGTTCCCTTAGTTTATACACTTAGTATTATTGCAATCATTTACACATCCTTAGTAGCGCTAATGCAAGAAGATATGAAAAAACTTATTGCCTACTCATCAGTTGCTCATATGGGGTTTGTAACTTTAGGAATTTTTACTTTTACGACTCAGGGTATAGAAGGAAGTATTTTTCAAATGTTAAGCCATGGACTTATTTCCGCAGCTCTTTTCTTATGTGTTGGAGTTCTCTATGACAGAGTTCACTCTAGACTTATCATTTCTTATGGAGGATTAGTTAATGTTTTACCTAAATATTCTCTAGTTTTTGCAATATTTATGCTTGGGGCCTTAGGCTTACCAGGTACCAGCGGCTTTGTTGGTGAAATTTTAATTTTGATAGGAGCTTTCCAGAAAAGCTTCCTAGTAGCCGTACTTGCGAGTATAGGAATAATTTTAGGAGCAGCTTATATGCTCTGGTTATATAAAAGAGTAGTTTTTGGAAAACTAGAAAAAATTGAATTTAAAGAACTTAAAGATCTAAATTTATCAGAAAGTATTGTTCTTTTTTCACTTGCAGCCCTTGTGTTATTTTTTGGATTTTATCCAAATTTAATTCTAGATACCGTACATACTTCGGTTGAAGAGCTAATCAGAAACTACAAACAGGCAATAATCTTTAATTTAAGTATAATAAAATAATGGAAAATCTAAATTTAATATTACCAGAGTTATTTCTCTCACTATCTATTTTCACAGCATTGTTAGTAGGAGTTTTTTTTAAAAATAGCTACAATCTAGTTACAAATATAAGCTATGCAATTATAATTTCTTTATTATTAATTATTTTCAACTCATTTTACGAGACCGGCAATTTATTTTCTAATAGTTTTGTCTCTAATTCATTTACTAATTTTTTTAAAATTTTAATTTTGTTAGGCACGCTATTTATCATGCTTATCACGCAGAATTTTATAAAAGACATGAAAATTAATTGTTTTGAATATCCGTTATTATTACTGTTCTCAGTTTTAGGCATGTTCTTTATGATAAGCTCTAATGATCTAATGTCTTTTTATTTAGGCCTAGAACTGCAGTCTTTAGCTTTGTATATTTTAGCATCAATAGATAGAGATAACTTAAAATCAAATGAATCTGGAATAAAATATTTTGTACTAAGCGCCTTATCTTCTGGACTTTTACTATATGGATGTTCACTTTTATATGGATTTACCGGCTCGACAAATTTTGAAGAAATTAATTTAAAAATGGAGCTTGAGAATACCGGTGCTGTTTTTGCAATGGTTTTTATTTTAGTAGGTTTGGCATTCAAAGTATCAGCGGTTCCTTTTCATATGTGGACACCTGATGTTTACCAAGGATCCCCAAGCTCTGTAACTAGTTTTTTTGCAGTTGTACCAAAGGTAGCGGGTATAGCTATACTTATTAGATTTGTTCAGATTCCTTTTGAACAATTAATAGATCAGTGGAAAAATATTTTAGTATTTATGGCACTCGCATCTATGATTTTAGGAGCCGTTGCAGCGATAGGACAAACTAACATAAAGAGACTGATAGCGTATAGTTCTATAGGTCATGTTGGTTATGCGTTAGCTGGTATTTCAACTGGTACTGTGACCGGGTATAGTAGCAGCATCACTTATATTTCAATTTATGCAATTATGAATTTAGGAGTATTTGGCTGTATTTTTCTAATGAAAAAAAAAGGAAAGTACTGTGAGGACATTAAGGATTTAGCAGGAATATCAAAACAAAATCCATTATTAGCAATTTCATTTTTACTTATAATGTTTTCTTTAGCTGGCATACCACCGTTAGCAGGTTTTTTTGCTAAATTTTATATTTTTATGTCTGTTATAGAGAGCGGGATGTACACATTAGCAATTGTAGGGCTTTTAAGTACCGTTATTTCAGCTTTTTATTATTTAAGAATTATTAAAATTATTTACTTTGATGAAATAAAAGATCCTTTTGATAAAATACAAAATTTAGGAATAACAAGCACTGTTTTCTTAAGCTGCACAATACTCACTTTGTTTTTTTTATATCCTTCGATTTTAAATAATATTGTTAATATATTATCAATAAATTAATGAAATTAAAGATTATAAAATTTAAAAGTGTAAAAAGCACAAATGATGAAGCAATTAAATTAATAAGATCTGATAAGTGTCTTTTAGGATTAGTTTCTGCTAACTCTCAACTTAAAGGAAGAGGAACGAGGGGAAAAAAATGGATTTCACAAAAAGGAAATATTTTTATTTCAATTTTTTTTAGAGTTAATTTAATAAAAATACAAATTGAAAACTATCTAAGTATTAACGCAAAAATTATAAAAAAAATATTAAATGAATATACAAAAAAATTTATAAAAATAAAAAAACCAAACGACCTACTAATAGATAAAAAGAAAATTTGTGGAATATTACAAGAAGTTATTGACCATAAAAAAGAAAAATACCTAATTACTGGTATTGGAATAAATACAAAAATTTCTCCTTTAAATAAAGATTTTAAATGTACGTCTCTAAAAATTAACTCAAATAAAAATTTCAGCAATAAAATTATTATTGAAAAAATAATTAAAAGTTACGATAAATTAATCTATGATATAAATAATCATAATTCTTTATACGTAAAAAAAAAATACAAATAAAAAAATGAAAACATTAATTGGAGACATTGGAAACACATTAACAAAGTTATGCTTAGTAGATGAAACATCAACTTTGTTTAAAGAGTATAATATTGAAACAGCAAAAATAGTTGGAGAAAAAAATTTAATTAATTTTTTGAATCCTATTTTAAGTAAAAAAGTAAAAAAAAAAATTCTTTTTTCTAGTGTTGTACCTAAAGTTTATCAAAAAATTAACAAATTACTTAAAAAAAAAAAATATCAAGTTTACGAAATAAAAAACCTACATCTTAAAAAATTGATAAAGATAAAAATTGATAAATATAATCAACTAGGTTCAGACAGAATTGCTAATGCGATTGGAGCTTACAGCTTATATAAAAAAAATTGTTTGATTATAGATTTTGGCACAGCAACCACATTTGACATTGTAAGAAAACCTGGGATCTACGAAGGTGGCGTTATTGCACCTGGGGTCAAACTTTCGATATTAAATCTAAATCGTTTTACAGCTTCACTGCCTGTATTTGAACTAAAAGTTAATTCAAAAACATATGGCAAAAACACAAAAGATGCTCTTAATGCTGGATTTCTATGGGGTTATCAAGGATTAATAAATAATATAGTAAAAAAAATTAAAACTTCTTTTAATTGTAGCTTTAAGATAATTTTAACAGGCGGTTATTCTAAAACTTTTTTTAAATTTATTAATAATAATTCAACTATTGAACCAAACATTACTATAAAAGGTATCATGCATATTTATAAAAATTTAATTAAATGAGTAAAGAAGAACTTCTATTTTGCCCACTAGGCGGCTCTGGTGAAATAGGTATGAATTTAAATTTATATGCCTATGGCAAAGAAGATGATCAAAAATGGATTGCTGTTGATATGGGCGTCACTTTTGCAGACGATGCTATTCCTGGTATAGATTTAATTTATCCAGATCCTGGTTTTTTAATTGATAAAAAAAAAGATTTACTGGGAATTGTCTTAACACATGCTCATGAAGATCACATTGGTTCAGTTGCGATTATATGGCCCCAGCTTAAATGTAATATATACGCAACTCCTTTTACTGCGACTTTATTAAAAGAAAAATTTAAAGAAAAAAAAATTGATATCACAAGTTACTTAAAAATAGTTCCATTAAATGGAAAAATAAATCTTGGTCCGTTTGAAATAGAATTTATAACTTTAACACATTCAATTCTTGAACCTAACGGCCTTAGCATAAAAACTCCTGTGGGAATTATTTTACATACAGGTGACTGGAAGTGTGATCCAAACCCATTAATAGGAGAAAGTATTGACGAAAAAAAATTAAAAGAAATTGGTAATCAAAATGTATTAGCTATGGTATGTGATTCCACAAATGTTTTCAGTGAAGGAAGAGCTGGTTCCGAGTATGATGTTAGGGAGAGTCTTTCTAGAATTATATCAAATTTAAAAAAAAAAATTATTGTAACAACCTTTGCCTCCAATGTTGCAAGAATGGAAACAGTTTTTTATTGTGCTCAAAAATCAAATAGACAAATATCATTAGTTGGCAGGTCAATGCACAGAATTTACAAAGCTGCTAGAGCGTGTGGGTATTTACAAAATTTAATAGAACCAATAGATCCTAGAGATGCAAAAAATATATCTAGAGATAAAATTATTTATCTTTGCACCGGTAGCCAGGGCGAACCCATGGGAGCCATGAAAAGAATTACTTCTGGGATTCATCCTGATGTTTTTTTAGAAAAAGATGACACGGTAATTTTTTCATCAAAAATTATACCTGGTAATGAAAAAAAATTATATGCAATGCACAATGAAATAGTAAAAAATAATATAGAAATTATAACTGAAGAAAATGCTTTTGTTCATGTATCTGGTCACCCGAATAGAGACGATCTAAAAGATATGTATAGCTGGGTAAAACCAAAGTCTATTATTCCAGTTCATGGAGAGCACCGCCATATGATCGAACAAGCAAAATTCGCTAAAGAAATGAAAGTTCCACACAGCTTGCAAATTGAAAATGGAGATATTATAAAAATTTATCCTGGAGATAATCCTAAAATAGTTGATAAGGCGCCATCAGGTAGAATGTATTTGGATGGCTCAATCTCAGTAAGAGCGGATTCTAACTCTATTAAAGAAAGAAAAAACTTAGCAATTAATGGTTATTTAGAAGTCACACTGCCAGTAGCTAATAATGGTAAAATAAAAAAACCCGTGATTTCCTTTAAAGGTCTGCCTATTGATGATTTAGATGAAACATTCATTTTTGACATGGAAGACGAGATAACAGATATTTGTAAAACATTTTCAATACAAAATAAAAAACAAGAATATAACTTAATAGATGCATTGAAACAATGTTGCAGAAGAATTGTAAGAGAAAAAACAGGAAAAAAACCTCACACTAGAATTAATATAGCAAGAATTTAATGTCTACGACTGGATCTTTAATAGTTTACATATCAATTTGGTGGATAGTTTTTTTTTCTGTTTTGCCAATTGGTATACAATCTCAAAATGCAAAATTTACCGATAAATTACAAGGCAATGATCGGGGTGCTCCAAAAAACCCTGAAATTGGAAAAAAGTTTTTTATAACAACTTTAATTACTACAATAATTTTTTTAATTATATATTATCTTGTAAGTCAAAATTATTTAAATCTGAGAGGTTATTTACAATAATGCAACTTTCAAAAATGTTTTTACCATTAACGAAAGATTTGCCATCAGACGCAAAAATTAAATCCCACCAGCTTATGCTTAGAACTGGGATGATTAAGCAATCATCAGCTGGAATTTACTCATGGCTGCCACTAGGCTTTAAAGTAATGAAAAAAATTGAAGCTATTATAAGAAAAGAACAAAATGATATTGGAGCACAAGAAATGTTAATGCCAACTATACAATCAGCAGATATTTGGAAAGAAAGCGGAAGATACAATGACTATGGTGATGAAATGTTGAGAATTAAAGACCGACAAGGAAGAGAAATGCTTTACGGTCCTACCAACGAGGAGCTCGTAACAGAAATTTTTCGTTCGAGCGTTAAGTCGTATAAATTGTTACCCCAAATGCTCTACCATATTCAGTGGAAATTTAGAGATGAAGTAAGACCAAGATTTGGTATCATGCGGTGTCGTGAGTTTTACATGAAAGATGCCTATTCTTTTGACATCAATGAGATGGATGCTAAAAAATCTTACAACAGAATGTTTTATTCATATTTGAAAATATTTTCAAAGCTCGGGCTTAAAGCTATACCTATGGCAGCTGACACTGGACCTATTGGAGGAGAACTTTCTCATGAGTTTATTGTCCTGGCAGATACTGGAGAAAGTAACATTTATGCTGATAAAAATATTTTTAATATTGATGCTGATAAATATGATTTTAGTGAAAAATCTTTAGAAAAAATGAGAAATGATTTTTTATCTTTTTATGCTGTAACAGATGATAAGTTTAAAAAAGTTGATTTTGATTCAAAAGTAAAAAAAGATGACCAAATTTCGACAAAAGGAATAGAAGTTGGACATATTTTTTATTTTGGAGATAAATACTCTAAACCTCTTAACTGTTTAGTAGACTCTAAAGAAGGAAAAAAAATTGCAGTGAAAATGGGATCCTATGGCATAGGAGTGTCCAGATTAGTTGGAGTATTAATAGAGGCAAACTTCCAAAATGACATTATGAAATGGCCTAAATCTGTCTCACCTTATGATGTTGTGATTATTCCAAACATACATAAAAACAATACAAAAAGCATGGAAATTGCTACTAAAATTTACAAAGATCTCCTTAAACAAAAAATTGACGTACTTTTAGATGATGTAGATGAGAATATGTCAGCTAAATTTAAAAAACATAATTTAATCGGTATTCCCTTTCAAATTATAATAGGCAGTATGTCAGAGGAGAAAAGATTTGAATTTAAAGAAGTGGGTAAAGATGCCACTCTATTAAGTCTAGAAGAAATTAAAGAAAAAATAAAAAATTAAATTGTTTACCTCTGTAGAAAGATTAATAGCTTTAAGAAATTTAAAACCTAAGAGAAAAGAGGGTTTTTTAAAAGTTATTTCAATTTTTTCTTTTGTTGGAATAATGCTTGGTGTTGCAATTTTAATTATAGTTATGTCGGTTATGAATGGTTTTAGAACAGAACTTACAAATAAAATTCTTGGATTTAACCCTCACGTTACTATTAAACCATATAATAATAAGAATATTGACTCAAAATTTAAAGATCAACTAAGAAGAAATTTTCCCAACATACAGATTCTCAACTCTTATAGTGGCGAAGGTGTAATAATAAATAATGATTATGCAAAAGGCATAATGATTAAAGGACTAGACCCGAAAAATAAAAAAAACTCTATATTTTTAAAAAAAATCTTAATTGAAGGTGAAAGAAAAAAAATAAATAAAGGAGAAATAATTGTTGGTAACGAATTAGCTATGGAATTAAACTTAGCTGTTGGTGATAAAATCAACCTACTATCATCTGCTTATATCAGCACACCTTTTGGCGGACTCCCTAAGCAAGAAACTTATTCTATAGAAGGTGTTTTTAGTAGCGGTTTCTATGAATTTGATAAAAATGTAGTTTTTTTAAATTTAGATGAAACTTTAAATTTTTTTGACAAAACATCACAGGATATAAATTTAGAAGTTTATCTCCCAAATCCGTTAAATGCTAATGACGTTAAAGATAAAATTGGAATAATTAATAACAACTTTTATGTCTATAGTTGGATAGATTTAAATAAATCATTTTTTAGCGCCCTTAAGGTTGAAAGAAATGTAATGTTTATAATTTTAACATTAATTATTATCGTAGCAGCGTTTAATATTATTTCAGGATTAACAATTCTGATTAAAAATAAAACTAAAGAAATCGCAATTTTAAAAACTTTAGGATTAAGCAATAGTTCAATAATAAAAGCCTTTTTTTTAACTGGATTTACTATTGGATTGATAGCCACAATCTTTGGAATTATTATTGGTGTTTTGTTTTCAGAAAATATTGATTTTATAAAAATACTATTATCATATATTTTAAATGTTGAGATATTTCCGAGCGATGTTTACTTCTTAGATAAAATACCAAGTGAAATAAATACTTTTTCAATCATAATTATTTTTATTTTTTCATTAGTAACAACGAGTTTAGCCTCATTAATTCCTGCTGTAGCGATTTCTAGAATGAACACAATAAAAGCACTAAAATATGAATAATAATTTCGTAGAAATTAAAAAAATTAATAAAAATTTTCAACATAGAAATGGACTAATTGAAATTTTCAAAAATGTAACTCTTAATGTAAAAAAAGGAGACCTTGTTGCTTTAGTTGGTCCATCTGGATCAGGAAAATCTACTTTGCTAAATATGATTTCTCTAATTGATTCTCCCACATCAGGTCAGATTATATTAAACAACAATGATATAAAATTTTTAGATGAAAAAAGTAAAGAAGATTTTAGAAAAAAATATATCTCTATGATCTTTCAGGAAAATAATCTTCTTGGCGATTTTACAGCACTTGAAAATGTTTTAATGCCACTAATCATAAGGGGGGAAAAAAATAACTCTTCATTAAAAAAAGCGGAAAAAATACTTACAAATTTCAATTTAAAAAGCAGACAAAATCATTACCCAGATGAACTATCTGGTGGCGAACAGCAGAGAGTTGCAATTGCTAGAGCCTTGATTTCAGAAACAGATTTAATTTTGGCAGATGAGCCAACTGGCAATCTAGACTACAAAACATCACAAGAAATATTTTCTCATTTTATAAAATTAAAAAAATTAAATAAGACTATAATTTTTGCAACTCATAATAGAGATTTGGCAAATAAAGCAGATTACAAGTTGAGTATTCTTAATGGTAATATAAAAAGAGCTAATGTCTAATGTTAAAGTCTTTAATAATATAAAAATACATACCCAGTACTCTATTTGCGAAGGAGCAATTAAGATTGATGATTTAGCAAATCATTGTAAGGAACATAAAACTTCCAATATAGGAATTTGTGATAGTTACAACCTATGTGGGGCTTTAGAGTTCGCTGAAAAAGTCAGTAAGTCTGGAACACATCCTATTATAGGAACTCAAATTAATTTTTCCTTAGAAGACTCTATAGGTAAATTACCTCTATTTGCAAGAACATCACTTGGGTATAAAAATTTAATTAAATTATCTTCTAAGAGCTATTTAGATTCTGATGAAAAAAATGAACCTCATTGTAAAATAGATGAACTTAAAAATCTTAACGATGGCTTAATGTTATTGAGTGGCAATCACCATGGTTTTTTTGGAAAATTATTCAAACTCAATAAGCTAAAACAAATAGAAGAAACTATTAAAGAATTAAAAAATATCTTTAAAGATAAATTTTATTTAGAAATACAAAGACATAACGAAGTTGGTGAAGAAAATTATGAAAATTTTATAATTATGCTCTCAGACAAAAATCAAATACCACTAATAGCTACACAAGAAATTTTTTATTTAAAACAAGATATGTACGAAGCACATGATGCTTTAATTTGTATAGGTCAAAAAAATTTTGTAGATGATCCCAATAGGTTAAAATTTAGTGATCAACATTTTGTAAAAAAAAATGAGGATCTTAGTACGCTATTTGCAGATATTCCTGAAGCATTAGAAAATAATTATAATTTTCCTTATAGATTTAACTTTAAACCTAAAAAATCAACTCCAGTTTTGCCCTCGATACAAACAAAAGAAAATGTTACAGTTGAAGATGAGCTATTAACCCAAGCTAAACACGGTTTAAAAAATAGAATGGAAAACTATATTTTAAAAAAAAATTCAAATGTTCCAAAAGCAAAAATATTTACACTTTATGAGAATAGGCTATCGCATGAATTGAACATTATAAACTCAATGGATTATTCTGGTTATTTTTTGATTGTGTCTGATTATATAAGGTGGTCAAAAAAAAACAATATTCCTGTAGGTCCAGGTAGAGGTTCAGGTGCCGGTTCACTTGTTGCATATTGTCTAGACATCACAGATGTTGACCCGATTGAATTTGACTTAATATTTGAAAGATTTTTAAATCCAGATAGAATTTCAATGCCAGATTTTGATATTGACTTTTGTGAAGAAAAAAGAAATTTAGTTTTTGAATACTTAAAATCAAAATATAAAAATGGTGTTGCACACATTATTACTTTTGGAAAATTAAAAGCAAGAATGGCCATAAGAGATGTGGGTAGAGTCATCGGTTTGCCCTACGGACACGTAGATAAAATAAGTAAAATGATTCCATTTGACCCTTCAAGACCCTTATCACTTCAAGAATCAATCGATCGAGAACCAAGATTTAAAGAAGAAATAAAAAATAATAAAAAAGTCGAAAAATTAATTGAACTTTCTCTAAAGATAGAAGGATTAAACAGAAATATGGCCACACATGCTGCGGGTGTTGTTATAGCGGGAGAAAATTTATCTGAACAAGTTCCTCTTTACAAAGATCATTCCGCCAATCTGATATTACCTTCTACACAATTTGATATGCATTCATCTGAAAATGCCGGACTAGTAAAATTTGACATACTTGGTCTAACGGCTCTTACTGTCATCAGCAAAACAATTAAAATGTTATACCAAAAAAATATCGAGCTTGATATTGGTAAGATTGATTTACAAGATCAGAATGTTTTTAAATTATTATCTACAGGTGAAACTACAGGACTGTTCCAGCTAGAAAGCACAGGTGTGAGAGACACCTTAAGGCAAATGAAGCCAACACAATTTGATGATATTGTAGCCTTAGTAGCTCTTTATAGACCCGGACCAATGAGTAACATTCCTACTTATAACGAATGTAAAAATGGAAAAAAAACACCAGATTACATACACGAAACTTTAAAGGAAATATTAAAACCCACATATGGAATTATAATCTACCAAGAACAAGTAATGCAAATTGCCCAAACTCTTGCTGGATTTACAGCGGGAGAAGCTGATATTTTAAGAAGAGCAATGGGAAAAAAGAAGAGAGCGGAACTTGAAAAACAAAAAGAAAAATTTATTTCAGGAGCAATAAAAAATGGAATTAAAAAAAATGTGGCAAGTTATGTTTTTACTAAAATAGAACCTTTCGCTGACTACGGTTTTAATAAAAGTCATGCCGTTGCATACGCTTTAATTGCCTTTCAAACAGCATACTTGAAAACTTATCACAAAGAAGAGTTTATAGCTGCTTCAATGTCAACAACATTAACAAATACAGGAAAACTTAGAGAGTACGTGGAAGAATTAAAAAGATTAAAAGTTGAAGTCATCAGACCCTCAATAAATAATTGTTTCGCAGATTTTAAAGCATACGCAAATAAAATATTTTATGGCTTAGGAGCTATTAAAAGCGTAGGTTTTGAAGCTATTTCAAATATTGTAAAAGAAAGAGAAAAAAATGGAAAATTCAAAACATTCACTGACTTTATAAACCGTGTCGACCCAAAAGATGTAAATAAATTACAACTTGAAGGTCTCGTTAAAGCAGGCTCATTTGATGAAATAGATTCAAATAGAAAAAAATTATTCGATTCAATACCTAAAATTATTCAAACGATTAAAAGTAAATATGATGAAAAATCAAGTAATCAAGCAAATCTCTTTGACGCGACCAACAACAAGGAAAATGAAACATTTGTGTTTGGTTCAACTAAGGCATGGACTAAAAAAGAATTACTGTCCGAAGAATTTACTTCTCTAGGATTTTATATCTCAGACCATCCCCTCAATGAGTATAAGGAGTTTTTTACTGAACTAGAAGTAGATACTTATAAAAACTTTATAGAAGGAGATAAATCTGAAGCTCTCGTCGCAGGAACTATAATGTCTATTACAGAAAAAAAAAGCGCAAAAGGAAACTCATACGCCATTGTAAAATTTAGTGACAATAGAAGTGAGTTTGAAATATTTTTATTTTCAGACCTTTTTTCATCTAATAGAGACAAACTTAAGGAGTCCAATTCATTCGTTCTAACGTTACATAAAGACAAAAGTACCAATGAAAATAATTTTTTAAGAGTTAATATAAGAAAAATTATAGACCTTTCCGATTTAGTCAATAAAACCTATGAAAAAGTATCGATAGAGGTGAACAATAGAGAAAATTTAAAAGAGTTAAATGAAATGCTTAAAAATAATGGAGAAACAAAAATTAATGTTATTTTTCAAGACAGCAATAAGAAATACTCTTTTGAGCTGGAAAAAACTAGAAAGTTTGACTTTAATATGTTCAGTTTAATTAAAAACAAGGCATATGTTAAAAAAATAAGTCTTTAGTAGCTTGATTTGTTCTAGTATTAAATATAAGAAAGCGTAATTTCGCACACAACGTTAAGGGGTAAAACCCTACCGGTCTCGAGAGAGGTTTGTTGTGGTGGATTAACCGGAAAAAAAATGAATATACCTGAAGTAAATATTAAACAATTATTAGAAGCTGGAGTACATCTTGGTCACAAGACGTTAAGATGGAACCCAAAAATGAAAAAATACATTTTTGGAGAAAAAAACTCAATTCATATAATTGACCTTACGCAAACTGTAGTTTTTTTTAAAAATGCTTTAACCGAAGTATATAAGTGCATTTCTAGTGGTGGAAAAATATTAATAGTATCTACGAAAAAACAAGCCTCAGAACAAATTCTTAGTTTAGCTAAAGAAACTAATCAGTTCTATGTAAATTACAGATGGCTCGGAGGAATGCTGACTAATTGGAACACTATTCAAAACTCAATCAAAAGATTAAAAATGCTTGAAGAGACTCTTGCTAAAGAAGACACTGGCTTTACAAAAAAAGAAATTTTAAAACGAACAAAAGAAAAAGAAAAACTTCAAAGATCGCTCGGCGGTATAGCAGACATGAAAAAGTTACCCCAGTTAATTTTTATCATAGACACAAATATTGAATCTTTAGCTGTTGCTGAAGCTAAAAAACTTAATATTCCAATTGCTGCTATTTTAGACACTAATTCAGATCCAACTAATATACATTTTCCGATACCTGGAAATGATGACGCAAGAAGATCAATTAATTTATACTGTGATTTATTAAAAAGTACTATTATTAACGCCTCAAAATTCATAGAAGTGCAAACTAATGATAAAGATAAAGATAAAGATAAAGATAAAGATAAAATAAAAAAAATAAATACTGATACATCCAAAAAAACTAAAGAAAAAAGTATTTAATAAAATCTAATTTTATGTCCAATAAAGATTTACTTGAGAGTGTAAAAAAACTTAGAGAAGTTACAGGTGTTGGATTCAAAGATTGTAAATTTGCAATTGATGAATCAAATGGTGATCTCGATAAAGCTATAGAATTTTTAAGAAAAAAAGGTATAGCCAAAGCTACTAACAAAATGAGCAGAACTGCAGCAGAAGGTCTGTGTCTTTTGCACGAAGAAAAAGGTGAGGTATCACTAATAGAAATTAACAGTGAAACAGATTTTGTTGCAAAAAATGAAGTGTTCATTTCTTTTTGTAAAGAAGTTTCAATAATTAACTTCGAGAATAAATCAGATATATCAAAAGTTAACAAAGCACTTATGAAAAATAATTTACCAGTCCAAACAAATTTAACTGATTTAATTGCTAAAATGGGTGAAAAAATAACATTACGTAGATCTGTTTTTTTCGATAGCGCTAATGGAAAAAATTCTTTTTATATTCATGGAGCATTAGAAGGTAAAATTGGAAAAATAATATCAATTATTAAGACTTCAAAAGAAAGCGATATAGGAAAAAAAATTGCAATGCATGTATCTGCTTTATCCCCGTTGGCACTTGAAGAAAAAAATTTAAATAAAGATGTTATGGACAAAGAAATGGAAATTATTAAAGCCGAACTTTTAAATTCAGGAAAACCTTCTGAAATGATCGAAAAGATAGCAAAAGGCAAAATTAATAAATTTATTTCAGATAATACTTTAATTAACCAAGTCTGGATTATGGATCCTAAAAAAAAAGTATCGGATATACTGAAAGATAATGATATTAAAATAATAGATTTTATAAGATATAAAGTTGGTGAAGGTGTTTAGTTATGAGCTCAGAGTTTAGTGAAAAGAACTATGTCATTAAAATGGACAAAACTATTTTGTCTTATAAAAAAGATTTATCTACATTAAGAACTGGTAGGGCCAACCCTGCAATGCTAGACATGATCAAAGTTGATGTGTATGGGCAATTGATGCCGATAAACCAACTTGCTAGCGTAAGTGTACCTGAAGCGAGATTAATAACAATTCAAGTTTGGGATCAGGCAAATATCAAAGCAGTTGACGCAGCTATACAAAAATCTGATTTAGGCATTAATCCACAGATCGACGGATCTGTTTTAAGAATTAGAATTCCTGATTTAACAGAAGATCGTAGAAAAGATTTAATCAAAGTATTAAAAAATATTGGAGAAAAAAATAAAGTTTCCATTAGAAACATAAGAAGGGAAGCCAACGATGAATTAAAAAATCTTACTAAAGATAAAAATATTAGTGAGGATGAAAATAAGCTTTTTGAAAAAAATATTCAAAAAATTACAGATGATAATATTATAAATATAGATAAAATTTCACAAGAGAAGGAAAAAGAAATTCTGCAAGTATGAATAAACTTGCCCATGTTGCCTTCATCATGGACGGCAATGGTAGATGGGGCTTAAAAAAAAAAAAAAGTAGAAACTATGGACACCTAGAAGGTGTTAAAACAGTTCAGAAAATAGTTGAGGCTTCAATTAATTTCAAAGTACCTGTTATTTCATTCTACGTTTTTTCTAGTGAAAATTGGAAAAGACCAAAATCTGAGATAAATTATTTATTTAATTTAATAAAAATATATTTTAAGAAAGAAATTCACAATATTATTAAGAATAAAATAAGAATTAATATTTCAGGTCGGACAGGGATGTTACCTCCACAGATCAGACAAGACTTAAAAGGCGCTGTTCAAAAAACAAAAAAAAATAAAAAATTAACTATAAATTTAGCTATTAACTATGGATCTAAAAATGAAATAGTAGATGCGATAAAAAAATTAAATTTTAAGGGTAAAAAGATAAATGAAAAAAATATTAATGAAAACTTATATTCAGATCTTCCACACCCAGATATTTTAGTAAGGACAGGGGGGCAAAAAAGATTAAGTAATTTTATGTTGTGGCAATTAGCATATACTGAGATTTTCTTTGTAGATAAATTGTGGCCTGATTTTTCAAAAAATGACTTAAAAAAAATAATCATTAAATTTAATAAAATAAAACGAAATTTTGGGAGTATTTAAATTATGAATCATGAACTGATAAACAGAATAATTACATCAGCAATACTTCTTCCTCTTTTACTTTTTTGCATACATAGATCTGGATTTTACTTAATAACTTTTCTGGCTCTTGTATATTTTGCTTCATTATATGAAATAATTAAAAATACAAAAAATTTATTATTTGTGCTTACTTCAAATATAATATTAGTTTTTGCTTTATATTCATTCTATTATTTAAGAGGTAATACCAATGAGTCTCTAATAACCATTTATTGGATTCTGTCAGCTACTTTTTTATCGGATATTGGCGGATATACTTTTGGTAAAATTTTTAAAGGGAAAAAGCTAACTAAAATAAGCCCTAGCAAAACTTATTCTGGATCAATTGGTTCTGTTTTATTAAGTTCGCTCTCACTTTGCATTGTAAGCACAATTCAAGAATTTATTTATAGTGAAAACTATATAAATTTTTATCAAATAAAGTTTTTTATCTTAACCATTTTAATATCAATTATTTGCCAAACAGGAGATCTTTGTGTTTCCTTTTTAAAAAGAAAAATTAACATCAAGAATATCAGTAATATTTTACCTGGACACGGCGGAGTTCTAGATAGAATAGATGGCTTAATTTTTGTTTTAATTTTTAGTTTTTTTATAAAAAATGTTGGTTTAATATAAGATGAAAACAAAAACAATTGCTATACTTGGTTCGACAGGCTCAATCGGCAACTCAACTTTAGAGGTAGTAAAAAAATCAAATGAATTAAAGGTAGTCTTAATTTTCGCAAACTCAAATTATTCACAAATTTTATTACAGATAAAGATTTTTAAACCAAAAATAGTTATTATTAAAGATTTTAAGGTATATTCAAAAATAAAAAAAATAAAAAAAATAAATAAGCACATTAAAATTTTAAACAATATTATAAATATACACAAACATATTAAAAAAATTGACATTACAGTCTCAGCCATTCCAGGAATAGCTGGCCTTGAACCAACTTTAGCTTTTATTAAACTAAGTAAAAAAATACTTCTAGCCAACAAAGAGTCCATTGTTTGTGGGTGGGATTTAATAAAAAAAAATGCAAAAAAATTTAAAACAAAATTAATTCCCATAGATTCTGAACATTATTCTATTTCAGAATTAACCAAAAATTATTCAGATCATGAAATTGAAAAAATTTATATAACTGCGTCTGGCGGTCCCTTTTTTAAATTAGATAAAAAAAAGTTTAAAAAAATAAAACCTGAGGATGCTGTCAAACATCCAAAATGGAAAATGGGTAAAAAAATATCCGTAGATTCCGCTACATTAATGAATAAAGTTTTAGAATTAACTGAGGCAATAAAATTATTTCCTTTTAATTCTAATAAATATCAAATTATTATTCACCCACAGTCACTCGTTCACGCAATAGTTAAGTTTAAAAATGGTACTACGCACCTTCTTTATCATGAACCTGATATGAAAATACCTATTTCCAACGCATTATTTGATGGAAAGTTTAAATACACATTATATTTCAAAAATAAAAACAAAAAAAATTTTTCTGAACATAATTTAGATTTTTTTCCGGCAGACAAAAAAAAATTTTCAACTCTCAAGTTAATTCCTGAGATGAGTAAGCGCAAATCAGCACCTATAATTATAAATGCTGCAAATGAAATATTTGTTGATGAATTCTTAAAAAAAAATATAGAATTCAATGATATTGGGTCTTATTTGAACCTCGTTTTAAAAGACAAAAACTATATAAAAACTTCAAATATGCTCGCTAATAGTATAAAAAGTATTTATAAAATTGACAATTGGGCCAGAGAATTATCCTATAAAATTATTAAAAAAACAAAAATTTAAATGCTTAAATATTTATTGCCAATCTATCTACTTTTAAGTTTAAACTTATCAGCCGATATAGTTCAAAAATTAAAAGTTACTGGTAATGATAGGATCAGCGAAGAAACTATTAAAGTTTATGGTGAGATTGTATTAAATGAAGATTACTCTGAAATTGAAGTAAACAACATTTTGAAAAAATTATATGAGACATACTTTTTTGAAGATATTAAGATTTCTTTAGTCAACGGTGTTTTAAATATTAAAGTTAAAGAATACGCAACTATAAACTTTGTTGACTTAAGAGGAGAAAAGTCAACCAAAATAAAGTCAAAAATTTTAGAACAGCTTAAATTAAAAGCAAAGGTCAGCTTTGTAGAAAGCAGATTGTACGATGACGTAGATAAAATTAAAAAAATATACGCTAGTATAGGGTTTAACTTCGCTACTGTTGAGGCCAAAATAGAAAAATTTGACAATAAAAGAGTTAACCTTATTTATGTTTTAGAAAAAGGAAAAAAAACCAATATTGCTAAAATCAATTTCATAGGTGATAAAAAAATTAAAGAAAAAAGACTAAGAGACATTATTGTGTCTGAAGAAATGAAATTTTGGAAATTGTTGTCTAAAAATACTTTTTTAAATGTAAACAATACAAATTTAGACAAGAGGCTATTAATTAATTATTATAAATCTTTAGGTTATTATGATGTTCAAGTTTTATCAGATAGCGCTGAGATCAGCAAAGACGATTCTACTACACTTACATACACAATAAATGCAGGTAACCGCTATAGGGTAACTAAGATTAGTACAAACGTTAGTGAAGTGTTGGATAAAAAGGCATTTCTTCCATTGGAAAAAATTTTCACTAAGTATGTTGGTAAATACTACTCTCCATTTAGTGTAAAAAAGATATTAGATGAATTAGATCTTTTGATTGCTAATAGCGATCTACAATTTATTGAACACTCAGTAAATGAACTCCTAGAAGATGAAAGTATTGAACTTAAGATTAATATTTACGAAGGGTCGAAAAAAGTAGTAGAAAAAATAACCGTTAAAGGTAATACGATTACAGATGAAACCGTTGTTCGATCTGAACTTCTTTTAGACGAAGGAGACCCTTTTAATTCTTTAAAACTTGAGCAGTCTATAGCTAAAATTAGAGCAAGAGGTATATTTGGAAATGTAACGAAAACTGTTAAGGATGGATCTGATAAAAACCAAAAAGTAGTAGAAATTCTAATTGAAGAAAAGTCAACTGGCGAAATTTCAGCTGGTGCTGGTATAGGAACAAATGGTGGAACTGTAGCATTCGGTATTACAGAAAATAATTGGCTAGGAAAAGGCGTTAGTGTTTCAACGAATATAGATGTCAGTAAAGAAAATTTCAAAGGTTCACTAAGTGTCAAAGACCCAAACTTTAATTATTCTGGAAATTCTGTAGGTTATAGCATAAGCAGATCAACTAGTGATAAGGCAACTTCAGGATATAAAAACAATGTTACGGCGGCCGGTATAAGAACTAGCTTTGAACAATATAAAGATATTTATTTGACCCCTGGATTAGATTTTTCTTTTGACGAACTTACAGTTAATAGCACAGCATCAACTGCCTTAAAAAAGCAAAAAGGTACTTATTCTGATTTATCTTTCAGTTATGGCATAAGATCAGATAAACGCGACAGAGTTTACGCGCCCAGGGATGGTTATATTTCTAATTTTAGTCAAAAATTACCAATCTACGCTGACTCTCCATCTATGAAAAATAATTATAATTTTAGCAAATATCAATCATTTTCTAAAGGCACTATAGGAGCTTTTAAATTTTCTTTAGCAGCTATAACAGGTCTAAATGATAAAGATGTAAGGCTAAGTAAAAGAATAAGCTTAAGCTCTAGCCAATTAAGAGGTTTTGAGAATGGAAAAATTGGCCCTAAAGATGGTAATGATTATGTAGGTGGTAATTATGCTTGGAATACAAACTTTGAATTAAGCTTACCAGATCTTTTACCAGAAAGCACAAAAACTGACATAGGTATGTTTTTAGATTTTGGTAATTTATGGAAAGTAGATTATGCAAAAAGCGTCGATGATTCTAATAAAATTAGATCTACCGCAGGCTTAAACGCAAGCTGGACCTCCCCGGTGGGTCCTATGACTTTTGTTCTTTCACAGAACATATCTAAAGCAAGTACGGATGTATCAGAAACTTTTAACTTTAAACTGGGCACCACTTTTTAATATGAAAAAAATTACAAACAAATTTTTTATAACATTATTTTTATTTTCTTTTTACTTTTCTAGTTCTCTTGCAGAAAGAGTGCATTTTATAGATTTTGTTAAAGTTTTGAATAAAAGTAAAGCAGGCTCTACTGCCCAAGATAAATTAAAAACAAAATTTCAAACAGAAACAAAAAAATTTAAAGAACTAGAAGACAGTATAAGAAAAAAAGAAAAAGAAATAATCTCTCAAAAAAAATTAATAACTAACGAAGAATATCAAAAAAAAATTGAGGCACTGAGAAAAAGAATATCTGATTTACAAAAAAACAAAACAGCTTCCTTCAGTAACATTGCTAAATCTAGAAATAATGCCAAAAAAGCTTTGCTAGAAGCAGTTAATCCAATTATGAAAAAATACATGGAAGACAATAAAATACAACTAGTATTAGATAAGAGTGGTGTATTAATGGGAGATCAAAACTTAGAAATTACCGATCAAATAATAGCTATTCTAAATAAAGAACTTTCATCATTAAAAGTCAATTAATCTAAATGAAAAAGAATATTTTCTTTAAGCACTTAGGTCCTTTCGTGCTCAATGAGCTATTTTACGAAATGGAATTAAGCAAAAAATTAAAAATATTTAATATAAAGAATCTTCAAGAAGCAACAAATTTAGATATAACTTTTTTAGACAATATTGATTATATAAATTATGCAAAATCTACCAAAGCAATCTGCTGCATAACCACGGATAGACTTAAAAATTATTTACCTAAAAGCTGTATGCCTATATTAGTTAAAAATGTACTTTTTGAGCTCTGTAAAGTCACTAGAAAGTTCTATCCACATGCTGATGTCGACTCACCTGATTTGTCGTTAAAAAAACCAAAAAAAACAATTTATCCAAAAGTAAAATTTGGAAGTAATGTTTTATTAGGCAAGAAATGTAAAATAGGAAAAAATACTATTATCGGAAGCAATACTGTGATTGAACACAATGTTACAATTGGTGAAGGTTGTATAATTGGATCTCAAGTAGTCATTAGAAATTCACTAATAGGAAAAAATGTGGTGATACAAGATGGGTGTAAGATTGGCCTTAAAGGCTTTGGTTTTATTCCTCTTAAGGGGAAAAACCTTAGGTTTCCGCATATTGGAAAAGTTATAATAAAAGATAATTCAGAAATTGGAGCTAATTGCACAATAGATAGAGGTTCACTAGACGATACTATAGTAGGAGAAAATACTTTCCTGGATAATCAGGTTCATGTTGCTCACAATATCAAAATAGGAAAAAATTGTATGATAGCAGGACAGGTTGGCTTTGCCGGCAGTTCCGTCATTGGAGATAATGTTTCTATTGGTGGTCAGGCTGGAGTTTCTGGTCATTTAAAAATCGGTAATAACGTTAAAATTGGAGGTGGCAGTGGTGTCGTTAAAGATATAAAAGATAACACTGTCGTTATGGGTTACCCTGCAGTTACACTGAAAAATTTTTTAAGGAATTCAAAAAAATGAACAATTCAATAGATAGAAAAAAAATTGAAAGTTTACTGCCGCACAGAGAACCAATGCTGTTAATTGATAAACTTATCAATATAGTGCACTTAAAATCAGCAACAGCGATAATGAACGTCAGGAAAAACAGTTTTTTTGTTCAGGGTCATTTTCCCAACCAACCAGTAATGCCCGGTGTTTTAATTGTAGAAGCATTTGGTCAAGCTGCAGCAGCCTTAACCGCTTACGGAATTGATCCAAAGGAATATGAAAATAAATTAGTATTTTTGATGGGCGTTGATAAAGCTAGATTTAGAAATCCTGTTATACCTGATTGCGAACTTCATTTAGAAATTGAGGCCATAAGATCACACGGAAGAGTTTGGAAATATAAGGGTATAGCAAAAGTAGAAGGTAAAAGAATGGCAGATGCTCAGTGGTCTGCAACAATAGTAGATAAAAAATGATACACAGCTCCAGTATAATTTCAAAAAATACTAAAATTGGAAAAAATGTTAAAGTTGGTCCATTCTGTAATATCGGTGAATTTGTAGAGTTAGAAGATAATGTTGAATTAATCTCTAACATTCACATAGAAGGCAATACTAAAGTCGGAAAAGGAACTAAAATTTTTCCATTTGCAAGTTTAGGTACCACGCCTCAAGATCTAAAATATAAAGATGAGCCAAATAGCCTAATAATTGGTGAAAATAATATAATTAGAGAATATGTAACAATCAATCCAGGAACAGAAGGTGGTGGAGGAAAAACAGTCATAGGAAATAATTGTCTTCTTATGATCTCATCTCATATTGCACACGATTGTAAGGTTGGGAACAATGTTATTATAGCAAATAATGTACCACTGGGTGGTCACGTAACTATTGAAGATTCAGTTGTAATCGGTGGAAATTCAGCTGTTCAACAATATACCAGAATAGGAAGACTGGCTATGATTGGTGGAATGACAGGTGTATTGAAAGATGTAATTCCATTTGGTTTATCCTTTGGCAACAGAAATTATCTACAAGGTTTAAATTTAATAGGACTAAGGAGAAAAAATTATGTGAATAAAAAAATTATGGATCTTGATAAAGCTTATAAAGCAATTTTTTCATCAAAAAATCTACATGAAAATTTAGATAAAATTAACAATGAGTTTAAAGAAAATGAATTAGTCAACGAAGTAATAAATTTTATTGCTAAAGATAAGAAAAGACCAATCTGCTTCCCAGCCAACAAAGAGTAATATGATTGGACTAATATTTGGAGACACTAATTTCCCGAAAAATATTCTAAAAAAAATAAAAAAATTAAAAAAAAAACATCTAATTATCGACCTAACTGAAAAAAAAATTTTTAAGTCAAATAAAAATTGGTATGCAGTTTCAATTGGTCAAATAGGTAAAATTATAAATATTTTAAAAAATCATAAAAGTAAGAAAGTAATTTTTGCTGGAAAAGTAAAAAGACCTAATTTTTCAAAACTTAAATTAGATTTTAAAGGAATCTATTATATACCAAAAATTATTAGAGCATCTAAAATTGGAGATGCAGCTATCTTAAAAGAAGTAATAAATATTTTTAAAAAAGAAAAAATTGATACATTGAATTCTTTATACTTTACACCAGAGTTGAGCCTTAGCAAGGGTGTTCATACAAAATTAAAACCCAATTTTGAAGACACAAAAGATATAAGAAAATCTATTACAACACTAAGCAAATTAAATAATTTTAGTTTTAGTCAAGGTGTCGTAGTTAGGGATCAAAAAGTTTTAGCAATTGAAGGACATGATGGAACACAAAAAATGTTAAAGAAAATTAAAAAAAACCAAAAAAAAATTCTTCAAGGTGTTTTAGTTAAGCTACCCAAAAAAAAACAAGATTTAAGAATTGACCTTCCTACAATAGGTTTGGAAACTCTACAGCAGTGTAAAAGAGCAGGCTTAAAGGGGATAGTATTAAAAAACAAACAAAACGTTTGTTTAGATAAAAAAATATTAATTCAATCAGCAAATAAAAATAAAATGTTTATTCTTGTAAAATGAAAAAAATATTCATATTAACAGGTGAACCATCTGGTGATAAATTAGCATATAAAGTTATTGCGGAATTAAAAAAGATAAATCCAGAAATTATCTATTTATCAGTTGGGGGTGAAAACCTAAATTCTTTAGGAATTAAGTCTATTTACGATATAAAAGAAATTACCTACTTAGGTTTCACAAAAATTTTACTAAATCTATTTAAAATTAATAATAAAATTAATCTTACTGTAAAAGCAATTTTAGATTTTAATCCAGACATACTATTCACCGTTGATAGTCCTGATTTTACATTGAGAGTTGCAGAAAAAGTAAAGAATAAAAATTCTAAAATTAAAACAATACACTATGTAGCTCCACAGGTTTGGGTCTGGAGAAAAGGTCGCGTAAAAAAAATAAAAAAATTTATAGATCATATTTTATTATTATTTAGTTTCGAAAAAAAATACTTTGAAGAAGAACTTGTAAGTTGCGAATTTGTAGGGCACCCTTTACTAGAAAATAAAGACAATGATAGAATTGATATTAATCAAGTAATAGGTAAAAATAAAGCCTTAGTCTCCATTTTCGCAGGTAGTCGCACTTCAGAAGTTAATGTTCTTATGCCAATATTATTAAATTTTATCAAACTTATGAATAATAAATATAATGATTTTACTTATGTTTTTCACTCTAACAATGAACATAGTGAGTTAATAAATATTTATATTAAAAATTCTGCTCAATCTAATTGTGAAGTAGTTAGTGATAAAACAATAAAATCTTATGTACTTAAAAAATCAATATTTGCAATTGTTAAATCTGGAACTGTTTCACTAGAGGTATGTAATGCAAAAATACCATCAATTATTTTATACAAAATGAATTTTGTTAATTTCTTAATAATCAAAATGTTAGTTAAAATTAAATTTGCAAATATAATTAATATTGTTGCAAATGAAGAAATTATTCCGGAACTTCTTCAATCAGAATGTAATGCTAAAAATATTTATAAAGTAGTGAGTGATCACTTGGAATCACCCCAAAAAACACAAGAACAAATAAAGAAAACACAAATAATATTGGACAGATTCAGAACAAATACACCCTCATCGGAATTAGCTAGTAAAGCACTAAATAGATTCCTTTAAAAACACTAATTTTAACCATATTAAAACAATTAATATCGTAGATTATTTTTATTAAACAAATATAATAATTTTAATATGCCATTTTTTTTTGCTTTTATTTTAAGTGCTATTGTTGCTGCAAGTGTAAATTATAAAACTAATAATATAAAAAATGAAGAAAAAATAACTCAAGCTGAAATCAAGCAACCAATTGTAAAAAAATCAGTTATACCAAAGGTCAGTCTTAAAGTTAAAAATTCAGCACCAATCGAGAAAGAAATTAAATCTGAGCCAAAGAAAATAGAACCCATTAGAGAAGAAATTAAACCTGAACCAAAGAAAATAGAACCCATTAAAGAAGAAATTAAACCTGAACCAAAGAAAACAGAACCCATTAAAGAGGAAACAAAAGTAGAAAAAAAAGATGTGGAACCAATTAAAGAAAAACTAACACCAGAAATAATAAATAAAGAGCTTAATGTTGCAGTTAATTCAAGTGATGCAGGGATAAATTGGTTAAAATTAATTTTATATACGTTTGTTTCAGTTGTAGTTATTGGTATTGGAAGATATTTATACAATAGACGAAAAAAAAACAATTCTTCATTACATAAATCAAATGATTACAAAAGTAGTTTTAAAGAAGAAGTAGAACAAGACGTTTCTGAAGTTAATCCAGCACAAGAAGAGGTGCAATCAGATACTAATGAAGTTAATCCAGCACAAGAAGAGGTGCAATCAGATACTAATGAAGTTAATCCAGCACAAGAAGAGGTGCAATCAGATACTAATGAAGTTAATCCAGCACAAGAAGAGGTACAATCAGATACTAATGAAGTTAATCCAGCCCAAGAAGAAGAAACAAAAGATAAATAATAAAAATATTTTATATAAATGTTACTATTTTCTACCCACGTGAAAGCAGAACTCATTACTTAGTAAATAAATGATAATATTGAGACCAATAAAATAAACTTTTATAAAAAAAATGAATAATCACCGAAGAAATTTTTTAGAGATACTTGGCTTATCATATTTATCATTTCTGCTATTGCCTTATAATTTGTTATACGCAACTACCAAAAAGATTATTAACCCAAATCTTACTAAAGAACAAAAAAATATTATGCTAGATGAATTTACGGAAAGACCATTTTCTAGTCCTTTGAACAACGAAAAAAGAAAAGGTTTTTTCCATTGTGCAAATTGTGGTGCAAAACTTTTTACCTCTAACGCAAAATTTGATAGTGGTACAGGTTGGCCTTCCTTTACTGAGTCCATACCAGGCGCTTTTAAAACTAAAATAGATTATTCTTTTGGAATGAAAAGAGTAGAGTACCATTGTGCAAAATGTGGCGTACATCATGGACATATTTTTGATGACGGATCAACTTCGACTCAAAAAAGATTTTGTAGCAATGGACTGTGTTTAATTTTTAAACCTTCAAGTTAGTGGATAGACTATTTTCTTTTTTTCTTTACCTACCAATTATGTGGTTTGGGTTTATCGTATTAACTTTTTTTTGGTGGAAGATATCAAGAAAATTTTTTATTTTTTTATTTTTCTTTTCTGAAAATGCATTGAAACTTAAGAAGAATTCATGGCAACTTATTGTATTTAATTATGGAATATTTGGCTCCTTAGGTTTATTAAATATTTCTGGATATTTATATTTTTTGTTTATATTCCTAAAGTTTCTTAATTCTTGAGAGTGTTTTATTAATTTTTGTTAAAGACTTGTTAATAGAATCACTACATATTAACGGTATCACTTTTATAAAAGTGATATATATCAACGGAATTACAACCTATCCACAACCTGTTTTTTTATGTTAGGGTCTTAAAGATAATAAAAGATGCTTAAAATATAATAATGGCAAGAAAACTGGTTACAAAAATTTCTAAAAGGCCGTGTTTTACCTTAACTGAAAATGACACCTTAAAGTCAGCAAGCCAAAAACTTCAAAAACATAATGTTGGAGTTATGCCTGTATTAAATGTAAATGACAAAAGTGTAATTGGAATTATTTCTGAACGAGATCTTGCTCGATATATCTGTAACGATGAATTTAAAAGTAACTTGCCGGTTAGTAAGTTAATGACTAAAAATATAATATCTTGTGATTTAAATACCTCTGTAACGCAGCTAATGGAAATAATATCTAGTCATAAAATTCGACATGTACCCATAATAGAAAAAAAAAACCTATTGGGCATCGTTTCTATTGGTGACGTGGTAAACCATATTATTGACCAGTATAAAGATGAAAATCAACAATTAAGAGATTTTATAAATCAATAAAAAGCTCAATGACATTGAAGACCGAACTTTTTAAGTCTCCAGTAATTGTATGGCCATGGTGTTACAAATCCCACTATCAACATAATAGGTAAGACCCAATATGTAAGTTGAGCCCCACCTGTTAGATAGTAATCTGTTAAATTCATTGTTATTTCCATACTCACCATTGAAATGAAGCTCATTCCACAAGCTGTTTTTAAGGCACTAATAAAATTAAATTTTTGTCTAATCAAAATTAAAGTCTCAAGCATAATACTCGTCAGCAAACCATTTATGATTGCTAAAATCATTATACCAACAATAGGAAAGGGTACTTGAGTCAATTGAAAAAACAGTATTGTTCCGAAATCTCCAATTGAACACCCTATAACACACCACATAGTGTTCTTGGCACTTTTTCCCCACGTGTATTTACAGCTCCAATTAAAAATATCAGTTGTCATAAATATTATCTTTTCTGAAATATTATTTTTATTAAATAAAGAGGAATTCCTAAAAACCATAAAGTAACTAATTTTTCAAACATATTTAATGATAAATATAAAACACCTAATGTTCCATCCCAAAATGAAAATTTAACAGCCCATTCTAAAAATTCTAATGAAATGATTAAAAATATAAAAGCAATAAGTCCACAGAAAGCAACAGCTTGGATTTCATTAATGTATTTTTTCATTTACGTTCAAGTTCTAAAAGTAATTTTTTCCTCCTTTTAAATAAGCGCATTTTTCACAGGTAGGTACAATATCGGGTGGACTTTCTAGGTTAAGAACTTCTTTCATTTCAGATAACTTACCTTCTATCCAAGAAGTATCTACTTTGTAAGGAACAAGAGTAGTTTTAAAATCCATCTTATTTTCAAACTTATTATTGGTTTTTTCACCATTGCATACATAAAAATATGACATATCAGAAACATCAAAATTCATTTTTTTTAAAATATGAACATAAATATCCATTTGTAATTTATAGCTTAAGTGCCATTCACTATTTAAGTATGACTGTGTTGACACAGGGTAACTTGTAGATTGAGCTTTATAATCTACTACAACAAGTTTTTTTTCTTTAAGATCAAACCAAATATCATCTATACCTCCATGTATTATTAAATTTGTCTTTTCATCTAAGTATGAGATTCCGCCTTTTAATGAGTTTCTCCATACATCTAAATCTTTATGCTGAAAAGGGACAAAATCTAAATTGTGTCTAATCATCATAGGGTGAGGCTTTTGACTGCTTCGATACTGATCAAATTCTTTTTTTAAAAGTTCATCTACAGTACTGTTTAACGACCAACCGGGCATTGATGGTTCCTTTAATCCCACAACACGATCTAAGTAGAAGCATCTTTTACAGCTTAGAAAATTGCTTAATTTAGATCTACTAATTTTAAATGGAGCATCTGATTTTTTATCGTAAAATGAACTTTTTCTAACTCTAAAAGAAGCAGCCTCTTTCATTGGTTATATTTTACTTAATCTTTTTATTACCTCAGTTTTATTGAGAGATAAAATTACATCGTATAAGCCTGGCCCAAATCTAGAACCTACCAGTCCAATTCGCAAAGGTTGGCCTACTCCCTTAAAATTAGTCTTATACTTTTCAATTAACGATTTAATCAATGGTTCTAAAGTTTCTTTATTTAGAAGAGATAGTTTTTCAAAATCACTCATGAAGTCTTTTATTATTAATTTAGACTGATTATCAAATAGCTTTTGATCTTCGTCACCAATCTTTACCTCATCATTTATTATGTACTGAGCATTGTTAAAGATGTCTTCTAGTGTTTTTGCCTTATTTTTTAAAAAACCCATACACTTTATTAGGATAGCTTCTTTAGAAGAATTAAAAGGATCTTTATATTTTGATATGTATTCCTTGAATAACTTAAACAATTCTTTTTCATCTATTGTTTTAATATAGGCTTCATTCATTGATAGTATTCTAGACATATCCAATTTTGATGGTGATTTTCCAACTCCATTTAAATCAAATAAATCAATACTTTCTTGCTTAGTAAAAATTTCTTTATCTTTATGCGACCAACCTAGTCTTAATAGATAATTTCTTAATGCATCAGGCATAATGCCTATTTTTTTGTAGTCTTCTAAGGTTGAAGCGTTGTCTCTTTTTGATAGTTTCTTTCCCTTATCACTGTGTATTAAAGGTATGTGTGCAAAATTTGGTATTTCCCAATTCATTGCTTCATAGATTTGTTTTTGCTTAAAAGAATTTATCATGTGATCGTCACCTCTAATAATATGCGTAACTTTCATTTCATGATCATCTACAGTTGCTGATAACTGGTAAGTAGGAGTGTTGTCTTTTCTCAAAATTACAAAATCTTCAATCGTTGAATTTGAAATATTTTTATCTCCTTGAACTAAATCTTTAATCAAAGCCGATCCTGAAATTTTACTCTTAAATCTTAAAACAGCAGGTTCACTTGTCTTCTCCTTTAAGTCTCTACATTTACGATTATACACAAAAGGTAAGCTATTTTTTTTAGCTAAAGCTTTTTGTTCTTCAAGATCTTCAGCTGAACAATAACAATGATAAGCAAAACCTTTTTTAATTAACTCATCTGCTATTGCCATATGTTTATGTATATTTTTAGATTGAACAAACTCTTCTCCATCATGTTCAATACCCAACCAAGATAATGAGTTTATTATTTGTTGTTTAAACTCATCTTTAGATCTTTCTTTATCTGTATCTTCAATTCGTAAATAATATTTTCCATTATTTTTTTTAGCTAACAACCAATTAAACAAAGCTGTTCTAACACCACCAATGTGAAGAGGCCCAGTAGGAGAGGGCGCAAACCTACAAACAAAATTCATGTAATTTGATTAAACTATTTTAGTGAAAGTTTCTATATAAAGAGACTAGTTTACCTTGAATTTTTATTCTAGCAGCTGCGTATATTTTAGTTCCGTAGTTTTTATTTGCTGCTTCAAGTGCAATCGTATTACCTTTTTTTCTAATTCTTTTTAAAGTAGCTTCTTGATCGTCAATTAAAACTACAGCAATTTGTCCACTGTCAACATTACTAGTTTTTTTAACAATTACGGTATCACCATCGTTAATTCCAGCTTCAATCATAGAATCGCCTTTAACTTTAAGGCCATAATGCTCACCGTTGTTTTGTAAATTTTCAGGCAAGGCAACTCTATCAACTTCCTGTTGTATTGCTTCAATAGGTGTTCCTGCAGCTATACTTCCTAAAATTGAAATTTCAGTTGCAGTATTAGGAGTGGTATCTAAACCTCCTTTAATAACACTTGGTGTAAATGTATTAAAAATATCGTTTGCACTTGCGTTTTCCGGTAGCTTAACAACCTCTAAAGCTCTTGCTTTATGAGCCAATCTTCTAACAAAACCTCTTTCTTCTAAGGCTGAAATAAGTCTGTGAATACCTGATTTCGACTTCAGGTTGAGAGAATCTTTCATTTCTTCGTATGAAGGAGAAACACCTGTAGATCTAATTTTCTTATTTATATAAAGAAGTAGATTTTTTTGTTTTTTTGTAAGCATAAGAACAAACCCTGTACATTAATGTTCTACAAAAGTTCTCTTTTAATATCAATGGCTAATTAATGTTACTTTTAAAGGGTAATTGACAATATTTCTTTAATTAATTTCTCAGTTTGGCCACTAGCAAGAAGTGATTCACCGATGAGGAAGTTTTTTATACCAGTCTTGTCATAAATATACTGTGCATCTATTTTATTTTTTATTCCACTTTCAGAAATTAATGGACCTTTATGTGAAATTAATTTTTTTTGTATTCTTACTGAATTGTCTAAAGATATTTCTAAACTTTTAAGATCTCTGTTGTTAATACCAATTATCGCTTCTTCGTATTTTAGAGCATACTCAGCTTCTCTTTCGTCATGAACTTCTACAATTACACTTAATTTGTTTTTTAAAGATTCATCGTAAATTTCATCAGATTGTTTTTTAGATAAGGCAGAAAGTATAATTAGAATACAATCACACCCAAAACTTTTAGAATAAGAAACCTGGTAAGGGTCAACAAAAAAATCTTTAGCAAGAATAGGAATTTTAATTTTTTTTTTAATTTCATTTATATAATTTAAATTACCTAAAAAAAACTTTTCTTCAGTTAATACAGACAGACAAGCTGCACCATTATTAACATACATATCTGCTATTTTAATATGATCAAAATCTTTAACTATAACACCAGCACTGGGACTAGCTTTTTTAATTTCCGCAATTAATGAAACATGATTTTTTTTACCATACTCTATTAAAGTTTTTTTGAAATCTAAATAATTATGGGTAGATTTTATTTTTTGATCAATACTGCTTAAAGAGTTTTTTTTTTTTATATCTTCAAGATCAATTTTTTTTTGTATAATAATTTTTTCTAAAATATTTTGCATTAGATACTCTGAATTTTTTTAAAATGATCAAAAACTTTTCCTGACCTCAAGTGTTGTTTAGCAGAATTGTAAGAATTTTTGAAATTATTTTCTTTATTTGTAATAATTAAACCGGCTGCGGTATTTAATGCTACCGCGTCAGAAAATTCATTATCTTCACCTTTGTATATGTCAATTATTTTTTGAGCATTGTATTCAGCATTTTTACCTTTTAATTTTTCTTTATTTTTATTTGTAATACCAAATTCTATTGGGTCAATTATAAAATTTTTGATTTCATTTTTGTTGAGTTCTATGATTTTAGTTTTTGCAAAAGGAGAGATTTCATCCATTCCATCTTCGCTATGAACAATCATTGCGTTCTCTACTTTATTTTTTTTTAAAGCTTCCACAAATGGTGTCATCCATTTCTCATCAAAAACGCCAACTATTTGTTTTCTAACTTGAGCTGGACTGCTTAAGGGACCTATTAGATTAAATATAGTTTTTTTTGAAATTTTTTTTCTAGCACTAGCAACATACTTCATGGCCTGATGATAATTAGGGGCAAACATAAATGCGAAATTAACTTTCTCTATAGATTTTTCAGCTTCATTTGGATTTAAATTTATTTTAATTTTTAAAGCTTCTAAAACATCTGCGGATCCACAGTTAGATGAAACTGCTTTGTTTCCGTGTTTGGCAACTTTTAGTCCCAAGCTTGCCAAAACTATTGCAGCAGCTGTTGATATATTTAGAGAATTTTGACCATCGCCACCTGTTCCACATGTATCAATAGTACCGATCGGGGCTTTTACGAGGGTAGCTTTAGACCTCATTACAAAGATACCACCTGCTAACTCATCTTTTGTTTCACCTTTTTTAGAAAGTGATTTAAGAATTTTTATAATATTAACTTCATCATATTTACCTTCCATAATATTGGAAAAAAGAGCTTTGCTCTCTTCAAAAGAAAGGTTTTCACTAGATTCTAATTTTTTAATAAAGCCTGACATCTATATTAGAGATTTATATAATTTTTAATTATTTGCATACCAACTTTTGTATTTATGCTCTCAGGATGGAACTGGACTCCATATAAATCATATTTATTATGTTTTATGCCCATTATTAACTTGTCTTTTGTTTCTGCTATTACATTTAAACAAGTAGGTAGATTTTTTTTATCAATTATAAGGCTATGATATCTAGTAGCAATAAAAGGTGATCTAATATTTTTGAACATATTAACTTTTTTAAAATATATTTTACTCACCTTTCCGTGCATTAATTTTTTAGCTCTTATTATTTTAGCACCAAAAGACTGACCTATAATTTGATGTCCTAAACAAACACCTAGAATTGGAAGCTCTTTATGAAGATCTTTTATAATTTTTAGACAGTTACCAGCTTGAGAAGGATTTCCTGGGCCTGGTGAAATAACAATTTTTTTATATTTATTTTTAATAATGTCTTTGGAATCTATCTTGTCATTACGAATAACATCGACTGCACATTTAAATTTTGAGATATAGTGAAACAGGTTGTAAGTAAAACTATCATAATTATCTATAAGCAGTATTTTCATTTAATCTACTGCTTTCATTAAAGCTTTCGCTTTGTTAACTGTTTCTTGATATTCTTTTTCTGGAACACTATCAGCCACAATTCCAGCTCCTGATTGAACGTAGAATTTGTTATTTTTAACTAAAGCTGTTCTTAGAGTAATACACGTATCGAATTCTTTATTAGAAGTAAAATATCCTATACCACCAGCATAAAGTTTTCTTTTATTTGTCTCCAATTTATCAATAATTTCCATTGCTCTTATCTTTGGCGCCCCGCTTACAGTTCCAGCCGGAAAACCAGAAAGTAAAGCTTCAAATATTGTTTTTTTATTATTAAATTCCCCCTCTACATTAGAAACAATATGCATTACATGAGAATATTTTTCTACATTGAAACTCTCTGTAACTTTTACAGTATTAATTTTTGATACTTTACCAACATCATTTCTTCCTAGGTCGAGCAACATTAAGTGTTCAGATAGTTCTTTTTTGTCTTTTAAAAGATCTTTTTTATATTTTAAGTCCTGCGTCGCTGTATTCCCTCTAGGTCTCGTTCCTGCAATAGGTCTGATAGTTATTTTATTATTTCTCAACCTAACCAAAATTTCAGGACTACTTCCAAGAATTTTAAAGTCACCATAATTAAAATAAAACATAAAAGGAGAGGGATTTGAAAGTCTTAAGTAGTTATAAATTTCGAGAGGTGTCTTGTTTATTTTTCTTTCAAATCTTTGGCTTAAAACAACCTGAAATATATCACCTTTTGCAATGTATTTTTTTGCTTTTTTAACACAATTCTTAAACTGATTTTTAGAAATATTACTTTTTATTTTATTTTTATTTTTTGTATAGTTAAATTTTATAGGCAATTTAATATTACCGTAATCTTCAAAAATTTTAATATTTTTTTTTATCAACTCATATTTTTCGAAATAATTTTTAATTTTTGTCTCTGCATAAACATTTTCAATAAAAAAAATTTTTTTTTTTAAATTGTCATAAATTATTAAATTTTTAGGTCTAGACAGCCTTACATCGGGAATTTTTAGGTCATCAATACATTTATCCGGTATTTTTTCTACATACCGAATAATGTCATAAGAAAAATAACCAACTAACATTGCTGCCATTTTAGGAATACCATCAGGAATTTTAGAATTAAAATTGTTAATTAAGTTATTTAAAAATTTTAAAGGTTTTTGCTTAATAATTTTTTTTTTACCCTCAAATTTTTCAGTGATAATATTTTTATTTATATCCCATACCTTATCTGGGTTTAGGCCTACAATTGTATACCGTCCTCTAATTTTACCTTTTTCAACAGATTCAAATATAAAACTATTTTTTTCAACTAGTAAAAAGTTAAATATGTTTTCAACCTGTTTATAGTCTGTACAGCTTTTGACTTTGTAGATAAGCTGATCATTCTTCAATTTATGATTTTTTTTAAACGGACTAAAACTAATATTTAGCTTCATTAGAGGGTATTTTTAATACGACTTAAAACTTTTTGATTTATTTCAACTTCATATTTGTTATTCATAATTTTATCAAAAGTAATATATATTTGACTTGCTAAACTCAATTTTGCTTTAGACTTGTACTTCTCATAATTTTTTATTTTTTTATTGAATGGAAATTTTTCAGTTTTTTTACTAAAAATTATATAATTTTTAGTAAACATACTGTCTGTAACTAGCTGTAATTCACCATCTTTAATTTTAAAAATTTCTCTAATAATATCGCTAGAAAAAATTGTTTCATTATTAATATCTTTAAGTACAATTTTCTTAGATTCTATTTCGTTTTCTTTTCCAAATTTATCAAACTGTTCTTTTTTAAATTTTCCCTCAGACATTTTTTTTACGATATTTGTGTTGCTTTCAATAATATGTTTTATTTTTAATTGTGAAATTATTGCATTTCTAATTTCAACATCTTCTAAAGTTCTATTTATTTTTTCAATTTTAACAATTTCACTCAAGTAATATTTATTATCAATATTTATTAATTCAGTCTTACCTGTTTTGTTTATACTAAATATTTTGGAAAAAAGAATGTCATCAATTTTTGATACAGCTTTACCTGTTCTATTTTTCTTAAGTCGATTTGTTTCTTTTATGGTAATGAGAGAAAGATTAAACATTTTCACAAAATCTTTCATTTTACCACCGTCTAAAATGGCATTCTCCAATTCATCTATTTTTTCAAAGTAAGGTTTATTATACTCAACTTGTCCCGTTAACCTATCAGGCAAAAGTTCAGTATAATTTATTTTTTTAAACTCTTGTGTAAAAAGGGTCTTATTAGATTCGTAACTTTTCTTAATTTCTTCATTTTTAATCTCAACATCTTTATATAGTTTATCCAATTCTATATATTCAATTGTTTTAATCTGGTTTTCATTCTCAAATTCTTTTTTAATTAGCGCTTCGGGTAAAAAAACTCCTTCTGATAAGAATGTTAATAGCTGCCTTTTTTTTTCTTGTTCAGCTATGTTTTGTTCAAATATCGGCGCACTTATTCCGCTTTCAAGTAAAAACTTTTCATATACAATTCGTGAAAATTTATTATCTTTTAAAAAAGTTTTATCTGAAACTATAATTTCTCTAAGTGATTGGTCACTTAATTTAATTCCTTGATCTTTTATTTCCAGAGCAATAATTCTTTTTCCGATGTAGTCAGATAAAATTTTATCTAATAGATCACTTTTAGCTAAATTGTTTCTTTGTTGTTCATTTAAACCCAGTCTGCGTGCATACTGTGTAAAGTTCTGTGCGCTTATTTTTTCGGAGTCTATTGTGGCTAAAATATTTTGATTACCACCCCTAAAAACATCGCCCATTCCCCAAAATAAAAATGGCAGAATAATAATGGCTATTAATACCTTAGCTAAAAAAGATGTTGTTGTTTTTCTTATTGATGTAAGCATTTTTTTAATCTATTAGAATGTTATATTTTATCACCTATAGATTAAAACACTAAATATGGCAAATAACATGAAGTATTTTATTGGAAACTGGAAAATGTTTGGGGTTCCTAAATCCATGTCCATTCTCAATAAAATAAATAAATTTGCTAAATCTGATAAAAAATTCAACAAGAGATATAAAGTCGTTATTACACCTCCAAATACTTTACTCGAGAGCTATTCGCAATTTTTTTTAAATCAAAAAATCTCTATTGGAGGTCAAAATTGTTACCATAAGGATAATTTTGGAGCCAACACAGGATCTGTAAGCCCTCTAATGCTTAAAAGTGTTGGAGCTCAGTATGTAATAGTGGGACACTCAGATAACCGTACCGAAGGTGACACTGACGCAATGCTTAAAAGTAAGGTTGAAAGTTCGCTTAACAACAAATTAAAAGTTGTTTTTTGTATAGGAGAAAATAAAGCCGATAAAAAAAAAAATCGAACTTTTAAAGTTTTAAAAAAACAAATTGAAAATGTTTTAGAAAAAAAATTTAATTTCAGAGATATTATAGTTGCTTACGAACCGATATGGTCTATTGGAACTGGTAAAATTCCTGAAGCAAAAGATTTATCAAAAACAACTGTATTTATTAAAAAAATATTAAAAAATATTTTTAAAAAACCTAGCTCACCAGCTGTCTTATACGGTGGATCCGTTGACGCGGGAAATATTAGTCAATTTAAACAATTAAATGAAATTGACGGTTTTTTAATTGGTGGTGCCTCAAAGTCAGATAAAAAATTTATTGATATAATAAAGAATTACTATAGATAAGAGGCATGGAAAGCATTCTACTAACCATAAACATCATTCTAGCAATTATTTTAGTAATAGTGATATTATTGCAAAGGTCCGAAGGTGGAGCTTTGGGTCTTGGTGTTTCACAAGATAATTTCACAACTTCAAGAACAGCGGGAAATTTCCTTACTAAATTTACGTCAATAATCGCTGTTTTTTTTATTGTCACAAGTATAATTTTAGTTTCGATCTCACATAATGAAATTAAAGAGGTTCAGTCAGTAATAGACTTAAAAAAAGAAAAAGAACAAAAGAAAAATCTTCCACAGATTCCAGAAAATCAAAAATAATCTTTGTTTTTGAAAAAAAAATAACTATAATACACTTCCATGGCGCGATACATATTCGTAACTGGCGGCGTGGTTTCATCACTAGGTAAAGGTTTAACTTCAGCATCGCTAGCTTCTTTGCTTCAATTGAGAGGTTATAAAGTAAGAATTAGAAAACTGGATCCTTATTTAAATGTGGACCCAGGTACAATGAATCCGTTTGAGCACGGTGAGGTTTTTGTTACAGATGACGGAGCTGAAACAGATTTAGATTTAGGTCACTATGAAAGATTCACTAATAGACCATCTACAAAGGAAGACAATATTACTACCGGTCAGATTTATAAGGACATAATAGAAAAAGAACGTAGAGGAGAGTATTTAGGAAGTACAGTTCAGATTATCCCACATGTAACAAACAGCATAAAGAAATTTATTTCTAATAAAGTTTATAAAGAAGATTTTGTAATATGTGAAATAGGCGGCACAGTAGGTGACATCGAGAGTCTACCATTTCTAGAAGCTATTAGGCAATTTTCAAATGAAGAAGGTAAGGGTAAAAGTTTATTTATTCACCTTACTCTAGTTCCTTATGTTAGTGCTTCTGGTGAATTAAAAACAAAACCTACACAACATTCAGTTAAAGAACTAAGAAGTATTGGTATTCAACCAGATGTAATAATTTGTAGGGCAGAAAGAGATATCCCCAAAGAAGAAAAAAGAAAAATATCCTTATTCTGTAATGTAGAACCCGATTATGTAATTCAGTCTGTTGATGTTAAATCTATTTATGAAGTTCCAATTAAATACAACGAAGAAAAATTAGACAAAAAAATTTTAACCATATTTCAGTTAAAAGAAAAATATAAACCAAATCTAAAAATGTGGAAAGATATTATCGACAAGATAAAATCAAAGAGAAAAAAAATTTCAATTGCGATTGTAGGTAAGTATGTTGATTTGAAAGATGCATATAAATCTTTAGACGAAGCTTTAATACATGGGTCTTTAAGTAATAATGTAGATTTAAATACAGAGTGGGTTGACTCAACTAAGATCAATAAAAAAAACGCGGTTAGTATTCTTAAAAAATATAGCGCAATACTTATACCTGGAGGGTTTGGATCAAGAGGAACGGAGGGAAAAATTGAAGCTATAGCCTATGCCAGAAAATACAAAGTTCCTTTTTTTGGAATTTGTTTTGGAATGCAGATGGCCGTAATTGAAGCAGCTAGAAATATGCTTGGTATAAAGAAGGCCACTTCCAGTGAGTTTAGCAATAAAGGGACTCATGTAGTTGGACTAATACGCGAGTGGGTTAAAGGAATGAAAATTCAAAAAGGCAGCAAAAAAAATCTAGGTGGAACAATGAGATTAGGATCTTATAAAGCTAAGTTAAGAAAAAACACTTTAATAAATAAAATTTATAAGTCTACAGTAATAAACGAAAGACACAGGCATAGATATGAGGTAAATAAAAATCTAAAATCAAGATTAGAAAAAAAAGGGTTAATTTTTTCTGGTCTTTCACCCGACGGTTCTTTACCCGAGACAATTGAATTAGAAAATCATCCATGGTTTATTGGAGTTCAATTTCATCCAGAATTTAAGTCTAGACCTTTTGCTCCTCATCCTCTATTCTCATCTTTTATTAAAGCTGCAAAAAATAATTCGGAAACCACAGATGATTAATCACAAAGTAAAGTGTGCTAACTTTGAAATAGCCAATAACAAATCCTTCACTTTAATAGCTGGTCCATGCCAACTTGAAAGCGAGCAACACGCACTTGATATCTCTAAAGAACTAAAAAAAATAACCTCAGATTTAAAAATAAATTTAATTTATAAAACTTCTTTTGACAAAGCCAATAGAACGAGTCTTAAAGGAGAGAGAGGTATGGGTTTAGAAAAATCTTTATCAATTTTTGATAAAATTAGAAATGAAGTAGGTATACCGGTTCTGACAGATGTACATACAGCTGGACAATGTTCTCTATTAGCTCCACATGTGGATGTTTTACAAATACCAGCATTTTTATGCAGACAAACAGATTTATTAATTGCAGCTGCAAAAACTGGAAAAATAATTAACGTTAAAAAAGGTCAATTTCTAGCACCATGGGACATGGCAAATGTGATAAAAAAATTAGAAGATTCAGGAAATAAAAGTATTATGATAACAGAGCGAGGTGCAAGTTTTGGGTACAATACTTTAGTTTCGGATATGAGAGCTTTACCTATTATGGCCAAGTTTGGTTACCCAATTGTTTTTGATGCTACGCATTCGGTGCAACAACCAGGTGGCATGGGAGAAAAAAGTGGTGGACAAAGAGAATTTGTTCCGTACTTAGCAAGAGCTGCTATCGCTGTAGGGGTAGGTGCAGTGTTTATGGAAACACACGAAGATCCAGATAATGCTCCATCAGATGGACCCAACATGGTTCCGTTAAGTGAAATAAAAAATCTTTTAAAACAATTGGTTTCAATAGATACATTAATCAAGAACTAATAAATGACAAAAATCACAAAGGTATTAGGCAGACAAGTCTTTGATAGCAGAGGAAACCCTACAGTAGAAGCAGAAGTATACCTAAGTGACAAAACAAAAGCATCAGCAATTGTTCCTTCAGGTGCGTCAACAGGTGCTTACGAGGCTTACGAACTAAGAGATGGCAACCAAAAATACTTTTTAGGTAAAAGTGTTTTAAAAGCAGTTAAAAATATTAACACTATAATCAATAAAAATTTAAAAAATATTAAGATTAGTGATCAAAAAAATATAGATCATATTTTATTGAATTTAGATGGCACAGATAATAAGAGAAAATTAGGAGCAAACGCCATATTAGCAGTCTCTCTTGCGGCCTCAAAAGCAAACGCAAGTACAAAAAAAAAAGAACTATATCAAAATCTTGGAAAAAAATTTTTACTTCCAAAACCAATGGTGAATATTATTAATGGTGGAGCTCATGCTGACAACAATTTAAAAATCCAAGAGTTTATGATTAGACCAGATTCTGCAAAAAATTTCATGGACGCAATAGAAAAATGTTTTTTAGTTATACAAAACTTGAAAAAAATTATTCAATCTAAAAATTTACTAATTAATGTTGGTGACGAAGGTGGTTTTGCTCCGTCTATAAATTCAAACGAAGAAGCACTAGAAATGATAGTTGACGCTATTGTAAGAGCTAAATTAAAACCAGGTAAAGACATTAATATCTGCTTAGATGTAGCTGCAAACGAACTATTAGATGATAACGGTAAATACTCACTTAACTCATCTAAATTTATTTCAGTTGAAGAAAGTATAAATTATTATAAAAAGTTAGTTTCTAACTATCCCATCAAATCAATAGAAGATCCTTTTGCTGAAAATGATTGGAGTGCATGGTCAAAACTAACAAAAGAAATAGGTAAAAATGTCCAAATTGTCGGTGATGATTTATTTGTAACAAATGTGGCTAGATTAAAAAGAGGAATAAAAGAAAAATCTGCCAACTCCATTTTAATTAAAGTCAATCAAATTGGAACATTAACTGAAACACTAAACGTTATTGAATTAGCTAAAAAAAATAATTTTAGTACAGTTATTTCACATCGATCTGGTGATACAGAAGACACTTTTATTGCAGATTTAGCAGTTGCGACAGAATCTACTCAAATAAAAACAGGTTCTTTAGCTAGATCAGAAAGGGTAGCAAAATATAACAGGCTTATAAGAATAGAAGAACAACTTGGAAAATCTGCCAAAATCGCTAGAATTTAATTATGAAATTTTTTGAAAACTTAAGAACAAAAAAAATTATTTTCTTCCAAGTTTTTTTAACACTTTATATCGGGATTAATTTAATTGGCGGTGAAAGAGGGTTAATTTCCTATTTTAAAAAAAATAGTTTTGAAAACAAACTCTCTTATATAAGCACCAAATTAAAAACTGAATTACAAATAGTGGAACATAAAAACAAACTTTTATCTGGAAGTCCCAATCTTGACTATTTAGATACTTTATATCGATCAAAAATTAAATTTGGAAAACAAGATGAAGTTTTAATTAAACTTAACTAATGAACTCAAGACATCCTGAAAAAATAAAAAATATAGCTAGTCCTTTAAAAAAGAAACCTGATTGGATCAGAACTAAAATCACAAATAGTCAAATTTTTTTTAAGACGAAAGAAATTATTAATAAAAATAAGCTTACTACAGTTTGTCAGGAAGCAAACTGCCCAAACATTACTGAGTGTTGGAGCAAGAAACATGCTACATTTATGATTATGGGAGACACCTGTACAAGAGGCTGTGCCTTTTGCGATGTTAAAACAGGAAAACCATCTTCACTAGACCCTATGGAATCTTTTAAAGTTTCCAAGGCAGTAAAAGAATTAGAGCTTAATCATGTCGTAATTACTTCAGTTGATAGAGACGATCTGGAAGATGGTGGGGCCAATCATTTCAAAGAGGTAATAACTGAGGTTAAAAAAAATAATTTAAACACTACCGTTGAAGTTCTTACTCCAGATTTTTTAAAAAAAGGAAATGCTTATGAAAAAGTTTTAGAGGCAGCACCAGATGTTTTTAACCATAATATAGAAACCGTTCCAAGTTTATATTTGAAAGTTAGACCGGGCTCTCGTTACTTTACTTCTATCGAATTACTAAAGTCTGTTAAAATAAAAAAATCAAATATATTTACAAAATCAGGAATCATGCTCGGCCTTGGAGAAAAAAAAGATGAAGTTATACAGGTAATGGATGATTTAAGAATGGCAGATGTTGATTTTTTGACTATAGGTCAATATTTACAACCTACAATAAAACATTTTCCATTAGACAGGTACGTACATCCAGATGAATTTCTAGAATTGAAGAATATTGCAATATCAAAAGGTTTTTTGCTTGTTTCTTCATCACCGTTAACAAGATCTTCCTATCATGCCGATACTGATTTTAAAATATTGAAGGAAGCCAGAAATCAATCTTTAGAATGTCATCAGCATCAATAAAAAAAATCATACCCTGTAGTAAAAAAGACTTAATTGATATGGTTTTAGACATAGAAAAATACCCAGATTTTGTACCCTGGTGTATTAATGGAAAGATTAATGAAAAGAAAGAGTCTAGCGACCATATAGAGATTAAAGCTGATCTTAAAGTCGGTAAAAGATTTATAAATGAAGTTTACTCAAGTTTAGTTTTATATTCAAAAAAAGAAGATGCGATAAATGTTACCAACATGGAAGGTCCTTTAAAGCACCTTAAGAATCAATGGAAATTTAAAGAGATTAATAATAGTACCCAGCTTGAATTTAGTATTGATTTTGAATTAAAAAATAGTTTTCTAAATATTGTAATGAAAAACTCTTTTAACTTTGGATTGAATAAAATTGCTGATGCTTTTGAAAATAGAGCAAAAAAATTATTTAAATAAAGCTTTTTATTAACTCAAATGATTTTTTAACAGAATTTTTTCTAATACTCTCTCTACCATGATTTTTAAATAAATATTTATTAATTTTAATTTTATTATTGGCCTTAATCCCTATGTAAATTAATCCAACAGGTTTGTTATTGGTTCCACCCTTTGGTCCAGCAATTCCCGTAATTGCTAAATTTAATTTAGCCTTTGAAATTTTAGCTAGGTTTACGAGCATTGAGTAGCAACATTCTTCACTTACAGCTCCATATTTTTTTATTATTTTATAAGGCACCTTAAGGTATCTAATTTTAGATTGATTAGAGTAAGTGACTATACCGAAGGTAAAAACCTTAGAAGAACCATCAACAGAGGTAATGTTTTGAGCCAACATTCCACCTGTACAAGACTCAGCTACAGATAGGCTTATTTGTTTATTTTTAAGCTTGGCTATAATTTGTTTAATATTTTTATACATAATGAATAGATAATATAAAAATTAATAAAACCAAAGAAGTGTAAATTCCTGCCACGACATCATCTAGCATAACTCCAAATCCGTTCTTCATGTATTTGTCTATTTTATTAATAGGGTAAGGTTTAACAATGTCAAAAAACCTGAACAAAACAAAAGCAAAAAAAGTATATAATATAAAATTTCCAATATCATTTTTTAAAATGAAACTGTAAATGGTTAATACAGGAATTGACTGTCCTACAAACTCATCAATAACAATTTCCTTTGAATCAATTTCATCGAAAAAAATTTGAAATCTGTCAATAGAAAAGACCGAGTAAATAAAAATTAAGCACACGCTTAAAATTAAATATATAATATTAATTTGAAAATTATAAAAAAAAATAAAAGCTAGAGAAGTAGCAAATGAAGCCATTGTTCCAGGTGCGTACTTAGAGTGTCCTATCCCAAACATGGAAAGAAATAAAATATTTATTTTTTTAGTCATATTTAATTACAGATAAAATAACTTCCGCTGCAATAGCTTTTTCTTGACCTATAACACCAAGCTTCTCAGTTGTTTTAGCCTTAACATTGACACTGGATGATAAAATCTCACACAACTTAGCTATATTATTGGATATTTTTTTTTTATATTTTTTTAACTTCGGCGTTTGAGCGATAATATTAATATCAATATTATTAATTGAGTAATTTTTTTTTTTAACTTCATCTACAACTTTTTTCATTAGTATGCTTGAACTTATGTTTTCAAATTTTTTATTTTTGTCTGAAAATTTTTCACCTATGTCTTTCATCCCACATGCTCCAAGTAGAGCATCTATTATTGAGTGAAGAACTGGATCACCATCAGAATGTCCCAGCGTACCTAAAGGAGAAGGAATTCTGATACCACCCAAATAAAGTTTTCTTTTTTTTACTAGTTTATGAACATCGAAGCCTATGCCAAATTTCAAGATAGATTTGTTAATTTTTTTTAAAAAACTATAATCCTCTCTATCAGTAATTTTAAAATTTGTTTTTTCTCCGTTAATAAATTTTACATTCTCACTAGTCCCAATCAGTGAAAAATCATCATCTTTATATTTTTTTTTTTTGTGCAATAGAAAAATTTCAGTAAGATTGTAGGATTGAGGCGTTTGAGTTAAAAAAAACTTTTTTCTTTCTAAATTTAAGATTTCTTTTTTTTTAAGCTTCTCTTTTAGAGCATCTTGTAACTTTAAAATAGGAATTACAGTTCTGTTTTTTTTAGAATTTATAAGTATGTTCTTTAGTAGTTTTGTAGAAAAATTTGGTCTAGCCGCATCATGAATTAAAACTTTACCCCTCACATTTTGTTTTTTTAAATAATTTAAAGCTTTAAAAGTAGATTCTTTTCTATTATTTCCACCCTCGACAAACTTAATGATTTTATGTGAATTTTTTTTTAAATATTTTTTATGCCTCTTGTTATAGACAAAAATAATTCTTTTAATTTCCTTAAATTCTTTTATTTTATTGATTGTAATATCAATTAAAGTTTTTTGACCTATTTTATGATATTGTTTGGGTATATTTGATTTAAATCGTCTGCTATTCCCACCGGCAAGTAAAATGAAAGAAAATTCCATTATATTAAACTATATTATATTTATATAAATTAAATGCTCTTTTTATATGTTTAAAAATTTTAAATTAGTGATATCGCTTTCAATCGTTTGTGTTTTCCTTTGTACGCTAACATTTATAGCATTCATTAATCCTAATTTATTATTTTTTACAGAAAATAACTTACAAGTTTTGTTAATATTAGATGTAATTTTATTAACTATTTTTTTGTTAATATTGTTTAAAAAAAGTTACGATCTTTACTATCTTGGTAAAAGAAAAAAAATTGGATCACAAACAAGAACAAAGTATATTTATTTATTTACTTTATTTACTTTTATACCATCACTTTTAATAGCACTTTTTTCATTGTTCATTCTTAGTTACGGATTACAGAATTTTTTTAATGACCAAATATTAAAAGCTGTAAATAACTCTTACGATGTTGCTAAAAGTTATTCTTCGCAAAACAAGAAAACCCTTCAGACTGATGCATTTCTAATGAGCGTTGGATTAAATAGAGCTTCATCTTTATTTTATTCTTCACCAGAAAAATTTAAAAATATTGTTCGTTCTGAAAAATTATTAAGGCGTGTAGATGATATTTATTTAATTGACAGTTCTTCAAACGTAATTTTTTCTGACTCGTATAATAATAATATTTTCACTAAGCCTAGTGAAAATGAAATTGATAAAGCACTTGAAGGTTTGCCAGTATTAATTTCAAATCAGATTGAAAACAAAACCTCAGTGATAATTAAATTAAATAGTTTAATTGATACCTATTTATTTATTTCAAGAGATGTTGATTCAGAAATTATTAAATATCTACAAGAAACAGAGCAAGCTGTAGATTTTTACTACTCCATAGAAGACCAACAACTTGGCATAAAAATAACTTTTGCAATAATTTACATCCTAGTAGTAGGCATGCTTTTATTCGCTTCGACAATTATAGCTATTACTTTTGCAGACAATTTAACTAAACCAATAATAAATTTAATTTCAGCATCTTCAAAAATTAGTAAAGGTGAATTAAACACAAAAGTTCCTGAAATAGAAAATAACGTAGAATTTTTACTATTAAATAAAAATTTTAATTATATGATTGAAAAATTAAAAGAACAGCAAGATAAATTATTGGTGGCAGAAAGATATGCCGCTTGGGAAACTGTTGCTAGAAAATTAGCGCATGAAATTAAAAACCCCTTAACCCCAATTCAGCTTTCTATTGACAGGTTAAAAGAAAAATTTTACCCAAAAATTTCTGAAGGAAAAAATGAATTTAAGAACTATTTAACTACAATAAATAGACAAATAAAAGATATTGAGAGCTTGGTAAACGAGTTTTCAAGTTTTGCCAGAATGCCCACCCCAATATTTAAACGAATTAAAATAAATTCTGTCATTGAAAGAGCTATAACTTTTTACAAAATGTCATCTCCAAATAAAATTTCTGTTGAATCTTTTGATAAAAACTTGATTATTAGTGGAGATGAAGAGCAGTTATATAGAGTGTTCATAAATTTAATAAAAAATTCTGAGGACTCCATATCTAAACAAAAGGAAAAAAACATTGATTTTAATGGTAAAATCTCTGTAGAAATTATAGAAAACAATGATTATATAACCGTTACATTGATTGATAACGGCGTGGGAATAGAGGATACCTCTAAAATAATGACACCATATTTTACAACAAAAAAAAAGGGAACAGGTCTAGGCCTGCCAATAGTGAGTAAAATTATTAATGAACATAAGAGTAATATTTCTATTAAAAATAATTACCCTGGTGTTAAAACTATAATTGTATTTCCAAAAATTAAATAAATGAAAAATGAAATTTTAGTAATAGACGATAATTCTGATATAAGATTTTTAATTTGTAATATTTTAAATGAATGTGGATATAGCATTAGGTCTGCAGCAAACTACAAACAAGCTGTTAAAGAAATTAATACTAAATTACCAAATTTAGCAATCATCGATATTAAACTAGACAAAGGTGACAAAGACGGAATTGATCTTTTAAAGTTAATCATGAAAATAAACACTAACACACCTGTAATAATGATTTCAGGACATGCAAATGTTCAGGTTGCAGTAGAAGCTATAAGATTAGGAGCGTATGAATTTCTTGAAAAACCATTTTCTTCTGAAAAATTATTAAACTATGTAAAACGAGCACTTGAAACAATAAATTTAAAAAATGAAAAAGATATTGCGGAAGAAAAATTATTTCACTCTTTTGATTTTATTGGAAAAAATCCTCAAATTTTAAAAATTTTAAAAACTGTTGAAAAACTTGCTTTAGCTGAAAGCAGAGTTTTAATCACAGGTCAAACTGGAACAGGAAAAGAACTTATTGGAAGAAAAATCCATAAAAGTTCAGCAAGATCAGAAAGTTCCTTTGTGGTTTTTAATGCAGCCCTACTTAAAGAAAAAAATTATGAAAAATATTTGTTTGGAGAAGAGTATGAAAATGGAAATATTGACTATGGTATTTTAGAAAAAGCTAACGGTGGTACTTTGCTTTTAGA